>ERZ507044.156-NODE-156-length-56228-cov-18.2214_pt1 | contig 56228 bp, 81 predicted proteins | sample MGYA00512870_ERZ507044 | MGnify/ENA metagenome assembly ERZ507044
CTCTTATCGCATTCTTAACTTCGTCAAGTGCCACGTGCTCTTTATCATTAACAGTAACAAGTACATTTTCCAGACCGCACTTTTTGAGTATATCCTCAATTTTTACTATGGCATGACCAGCTATTACTGACTGCTTCATGATTATATCTCCAGCGCCAGATTAACGTCTGACAACATCAGCTTTTTTGAATTATTGTAAAATTCTTTTTTTATCTCAAATCCATAACAGCTGCGGTTTAATTCAGCACATGCTCGCAATGTTGATCCACTTCCAGCTACTGGGTCAATCACCACATCACCGATATCTGTGTAAATCTGGATGAGCTGCTTTAATAAAGGGATAGGTTTCTGAGTAGGGTGTATTTTAGGATAATTACCGCTTCTATCCCACTCGAACCAGTCAAGTATCATCCTGCCATTGTTGTTAAACTTCGGCAACTTATCACGGTATAGTACAATCGCTGTTTCTGTAGCACCGCATACTCGCATGTTAGCCTTTAGCACCTGTGATGATGATTTTTTAATGAAGAATAACGGTTGAGCATGATTAAATCCGAACCCCTTTGCATACTCTCTTATTTCATTAAGTTGCTGCCAGGAACAGAAAATAATCATGCAAGGCGCCTTCCCTGTTTCCTTTGGTTCTTTTTTTAATAATCGTACACAAAACTGGAAGAAATTATAAATCTTGAAATCATCATCCGTATCAAAGAAGGTTTTCCCCGCCTCGCTACTTTCACCGTTTGTGTTATCGCCATCTATATACCAGTCTAAACGCGAACCATATGCGTTTGTCCCTATGTTGTATGGTATATCAGCTATTATAAGCTGCGCTCTCGGTATCTGATATCGTTTCGCGTTTTCAAAATGATCGTTATATAATTCTATTTTCAACTCTTACACCTCTCTCTAAAATAGTTTTAGTTGTGTTTTATTTCTTTTGATTCGTTCTTTTGCTGTATTAAATATGCTTTTATCTAATTCTATTCCTATGTATTTTCGATTTGTGTTTTGCGCTGCAATACATGTTGATCCAGATCCCATGCAGTTATCAAGTACAATATCATATTCGTTTGTATAGGTCAGGATAAGATATTCAAGCAATGCAACAGGCTTTTGTGTAGGGTGCAATGAGCATTTCTGCGTATCTGGCGAGAACACCTGTATACTGCGTGGGTAGCGTTCTGAGGAATCATAAATACAGTCTTTATCTACTCGGCCATATACAGCCGTCTGCAATTCCTTACGCCTATACGATTTTTTCTCTTCCCTACTGTCATTTGCGGATTATATGTACATTGATTTTTGTAAAATACACATATCACTTCGTGATTCCTCATAGGCTGCTTCTTTGCGTTTAAAAATCCGGTGCCTTTGACCTTATCCCATATCCAGTCATATTTATACATCTGTAAATTACTTAGTCTCAGGCGGCTTGCGAATGGTTCTGCGCCAAACAAAACAATAGCTGCGTTGTCTTTTACTACTCTGTGGTATTGCCCCCATAATTGATCAAACGGTATAACAATATCCCATTTACATTGCGTCGTACCATAAGGGAGATCGCACAGTATCATATCAATACTTTTATCTGGAATATCTTTCATCACCTTCAGACAATCTCCATGTTTGATATAACTTTCCATTTTACCTCCCTTAAAATAAACTTAATTGCTCGTGTAGTGTTTTATCACCGTAAAATTTTACGAGCTCATTGTGCTTACTTGTCAAACACGATTCATACACTTTATCATTTATTTTGTAAGTCCTATATTCGTGACCTGTTTCGATAGTTGCTTTATCAGACGGTATCAACATAAGTGTATATGTCCCTACATCAGCCATATAAACAGCTTCTTTATCTACCCGCTTAACGTACTTATCGGCTGGCACAACATCAATTACACTGCCGTCCATGCAATATGCTTTCATAGTTTCCTCTCTTTTTGTAACGATGTCCTCCATCCATGCGTCAAACTGCCCTCCCTTCCCGCATGTACCTGTGCGAACTATTTGCCTTTTTATCAACTATCCTGCGCATGAAATAGGGTCGTTGTCTTGCTCAACACATGGATGGAGGACACCATTTTTATTTAAAATAAAAATTGCTGCTCATTTGCTTTTACGACTTTTGTATTGTCCGTGGTTATCTCTCTCCTTCCTCGTACTGTTCGGCCGTGAATCCTCTCTGTTTCCATTTCAGCAGGATACGGTCAACGTAATCAATGCTCTGCTTATCATAGGTCAATGCCTCGCGTAATGCATAACGTATCAACCTATCATCATGCTCCTCTGTCCACTGGCAGATTGTCTGTACCTCACGCTGTGATAACGGTCTGCCAAATCCCTGCTCATACAAATCAATGAGCGATGAGTTGTACATGTCGGTTTGTTCCTGCTCTTGTATTTGCAGTTGTTCTTCAACATCCGGAAACGGAGATACGCGCGCGTTGTTTATATTATTTAAATGTCTTTTACTATCCTCTACTATACTAACCTTACCTAACCTATCCTTACCTAACCTAGGCGTACAAGTTGTATCCAGTATGTATCCATTCTGTATACATGATGGATTTTTGACCGTATATGCCTTATTTTGCTTAAGTTCTAGCATAGATTTTTCCAGCTCGTATGCTGTTGGTTTATACCTATCTTTCTGTATGTAATTATGCATTTTCCAGTGCTTGATAACGCATATTCCTGTATCAAAAAGATAGATAAAATTCTTCATCAGAAGGAGCTTCATATCATCCTCAGAAGCTCCTATCATTCTTTGCACTCTTTTTGGATTTCCCAGAAATCCATCATCATCCGCTTTCATTCCCAAATGGAAATACAATGCTTGTGCTGACAATGACATATCCTGGAATGCGTCGCTGTCTATTATCTGTGACGTAAACATTCTTCTTTCTGCCAATTTACCACCTCAATCTGTTAGCTTTCTGCAATCTACAATTCTGCAAATTCCTTTTCCTTCCGCTCTAATTCAGCTGTTAATATTTCCCGTAACTTTGTATCAATTTCTATCGTCGTATAATTTCTGTATCCAGCGTGCTGTCTGTGCACGCCATTCCAAATATAAAGAGTTTCGTCCCCTAGCATTTCTCTTATGCAGCAAATTTCTTCGTCCAGTTCCACTGCCTTGTCCAAAACTTCTTTATTCATTTTCACGTCTCCTTTATCTTAATACCCTTTAATTCCGCCATTAGGCGCCGCTTTAGGCGGTACACAGGCGTTTTTACTCCTTTGGCATCCTCCACTATCAGTTGACCGTTTAGGTCGTTATACGTAAAGTCTGCTATGTATCTGATAGGCATACCGTACTTGCTCTTGGGTATTAACTCAAACGGCACCTGCAGGCGGAGATTTATTATCTCCCCTGCCTGCTCCAGTAGCCGTAATTCTTCGTAACGCGATGCCTCATGTTTGCTGTCAAACTTAATTCCGTCTACCTCTGTTTTGACTGCTCCATACTTGCTCTTTTTAGGCTTTGTGGGCGGTGTTTGTGCAGAGGTATACTTGCGTCCGTCTGGGTAGTTAATCATCATCAAACACCTTTAATTCGCCTTTTTTGATAAAATATTCCATTTTCTTATCAATGGCAAAAGGTGATAAGTGATTCTCTTGTATGAATACCTCATTGCCTATCGTGTGACACTTTATATGACATCCCCTGCACAAAGGCAAGGCGCGTTTACCAACATGCGATATCTTATGACGATTGTTTCCTGCACCGACCGCATCAACATGGTGTATATCGGCATGTTTCCCACATATTACGCATCTTCTTTTTAAAGCTAGTGCATATGATTGCTTTTCGTCGAATGTATATTCGTAGTCCGTAATAATCTTCTTAGCAAACGGTATCTCGTTATATATGCAGTAGTCAATAATGGCCCGTATTAAGCCGTTTGCGTAGGTCATGCTGCAGGAAGACAGACTTTCCACTTCTATTTCCATTACTGATGCATACTGTTGTTGTAATTCCATTCTCACCCATTCCGAATCATAGCCCGTATATCGTGCTATCTCTCCGCATAAAGCGAAGATAAAACGCCTTTGTTTATCTGTTATATGCCGTCTATCAATGAGCTTTATATCAACTTCCAGCGTATCTCCACAATCAAGAAACATTTCATCCGTTTGTTTTAATGCAACGGCATCTATGCAATAGACACCGTTGCGCTTATACAACTTGCTCATTGCTTAGAAAGGAAGATCATCATCCCTTATATCCAGATGACTTGCATATGCCTGCTGTGGTGTAAATCCGCCAGAAGGTGCGCTTGTCTTTTTTAGCAGCTTGTCTTCCGGAATTGTTACGTTGTCAATTTCAGAGACAGCCCTCACATACATACACTTAGTAGAAAATTTTGATTCTCCTTTATCATTCAGATATTCTTCCCTACCGAATACGCCACAGAATTTCTTTCCTTTCAGGCTTCCTTCATCCCAAGACCATATGTATCCAGGATTAGATTCCAGTATCCGGTTGATGAAAGCTTTGAAATATGGATTTGACTGTTCTGTTCCATACCCCTGATAATATGTACCTCTCCACTTTGCATTCGGGTCTTTCTTTCTATCCGCTGCAAGCATTGCACCATAATAACCTGGTTGTTTATCTTCTGGTGCGAAGTCATATGCTATAACGAGCATCTTGTTTCCACTTTTAGATACTTCTGTGCGCGCGCCAACGATTGCACATATGTGTCCGCCTAACTCAATTTTTTCAAAACTTCCAGCTTCTTCTAATTCATTCCATCCGTTGATTGGTTCCATTTTATCCTCCTACTTAACTGTTAATGACGTTTTCTCTACTAAACTACAGCCAGGCACGTCAATTCCTTGTTTCAGTGCTGCACCGATTTCTTTCTTCATCGGCGATGTTTCTGTTTTCACTTTTAAATATTCTTTAGGTATGAGAATTTCTGCATCAATAGAAACTGACTTTGTGTTTCTCGTACTTATGGTGTTTCTGGCGGTAGCAAGTTTCTTTTTACCACGCATCATCAACGCATTTAACAAGTATTTTTCCAAATGATCGACTCGCTTCTGGTCTGAATCATTTTTCATTTTAAGAGCATCGATTTCTTCTTTTCTTGCCTTGATCAGTGCCTTCACCTCTTTAATCAAACAGCCGATATTATCAGCTTTTACTTCAAATTCTTCTTTGATTGCATCCAATTCCTCATCTGTAAACAGAATCTCTCCTGTTTCTGGATCAACTCTTTCAAACAGCTGCAAGTATGCTGCATTGATTTCATATAAACTTCTCGTCATGTCAATACTCCTCCAATACTTTGATAACTTCCATAATGTCATTATCAATTTCATCCTCTTCAAATGCTCCCATAGGCGTTTTTGCTGTACTGTTCTTGGCATGTGTCTCAAATACATAGCGTCCGCCTGCAGCTTTTGCATTCAGGATGGTTGTGAATTTGCTTTCAAGACAGATTTTGTCAATCTTTTTTCCGCTCGTTTTGATGCGAGTAAACATATAACCGCTGTCATCGCGCTCTGTCTGCGTATGTGCTGTAAATATGATATTGAGATCATCGCGCAGCGTAGGAGCGGTGTCCACCATATTCCATATACACTGTGCAAGATCCATCCACTTGTCGTAGCCTTTTTCTTTGCATCTGCGCATTTCATCGCCCACCATGATGCCATTGATTGTATCAATGACTACATATTTGATTTCTGGACGCTTGTCGCTGATTTTGACAAGCATACGCATAATTTTGTCTGCATCATCGCTGACCATGTAGTTCTTATTGTCTGCATTGTATTCATTGCGCCAGCCTTTCCAGCTGAGACCTTTTTTATCACAGTCAATATATACTGTTTCTTCCGGTGGAAGATTGCGCATTGCGGTCGTTTTACCACTTCCGCTCTCTCCCATAACACATATTACTTTGCTCATACATTTTCCTCCTAAATTTCTTCCAGAAGGCCTTTCATTTCCTCCTGATAATCGTCTGTTTCAATGTATGTCTTATACTGGTTGATTTCTTTTAAGACATTTTCAATCTCGTTCTCTTCCAGCTTATCCATGACTGTTTGATACTTTGCATCGTCACCTATTGATTCTGCAAACACGAGATAAAAGTCAGTCAGTAAATGATATTCGTATGCGCTACGTAGCCTCTGAATGTATTTATCGTTTTGCTTGTTATCATCTACATACTTGTCAATATACGCCTCTCTAATTTCCTCGTTTGTAACGCCTTCGTCGTCCAAAAATTCGGATGCTAAGACAGTTAATTTCTCTATTTCGATATCACCCTGCTGTTTAGCATCTATATATACGGGTAAATCTTCAAGCACATGGTTCCTTTCGTGATAACTGATCATTCTGAATATAGCTCCGTTTATGTTTTTAATAAGAAATTTGATACTGCTGCCTTTGAGGGAATATGATACATCCTCTTGATCTCCCCATGTATTCGGTCTACTGTTGTCCCGCAGGTTCAGGCGAAACACAATTCTCATATTTTCCGTTTCAATTTTTGTCAATTTGATAGTGATGACAAAATCCTTATACTCAAACAGCGTCCATGTTTTCTGCCATAATGCAGGGTTAAGATAATTCTTGATGATAAAACTGTAGTCCATTTTCCAGACTTTTATTGCTGGTAACATATCTCTTCCTCCTTAAAATATTTCTTGTGTTGATTTTGTGCTACGCTCAGTAGCTGTCATAAGTGTGTAATCTTTGCCATCCTCGTAGATCGGGAAAACTTCATCACTTGGGGTTCTTCTCCAAGGTCCTTCACTTTCCCACACGTCATAGATACATTTACGACACATTTCTTTTCCGTCTCTCCAGTGCAGCATACCGTAATATTCCTGTTTCCCACACTTGGGACATACAATGACCTTTTTCATGATGTCATTCATATTCTGTAATCCTTTCTTCTTTCTTAGCTTCTGCATCTTCCGCCTGCAGGTCTGCCAGCTCGTCTGCTGACAGCTGCCACTCATCATCGTAGTGGTCTGGATCCATGCGGTTATAGATGGTTTTCATGATGATTCTCCAGTAATACGATGGGGTCGCATATAACTCCCATACGCAGGGTGTTGTACATGCCGATAACCAAATATATAGTTAATACTGCATGACCGATTACTATGTATTCCCACATCATCAATCCTCCAGCTCATCCGCATGTTCTCTCAGCCATGCTTCTAAGCCTTTAACTGTAAGAGTCAGCTCTTTTATCCTGTGTTTTGTCTCTTTGATGCAGTGTTCTACTTCTGCGTTTTCTTCGGGCAGCCAGTACCCTTTTTCTGATGACACTGATATAATCGGTATTCCTTCGATTCTTAGGTCTTTGATTATGTTTCTGTTCGTTCTATCATCCATACCGGTTATTTGTTTTAACATCGATCTGGATATCGCGTTATCTTTGCCCTTGCGGAGTATCATTCGTATTTGATTCTTGGCAAAGATATACGGTGTTTCTTTTGACAATTTATCCCTCTTTTCATGTTTATGTGATATGATTATGTGTAAAAAAAAGGGTGGTTTTATGAAATATCGTATTAAAGCAGCAAATATCGATTTATCAGGACGGTGTATTGGCGTAGAAATTAACACTCCCTCGTTTTGCCCTAATTGTTCTGGCAATTACAATCCTAACATTTTAGAAGCATATTATTTTGATAGCCCCAATGGTCTTCCTTTTAAATTATTTGTGTTCTACTTTTGTACTGCTTGTGATGAAATGTTTTTTGTACGTTACGACGCTTCCGTTAATGACTATAAAACATGTGGAACCGAAATATCTATGCATCCATCTCCTGGGTTAAAAAGAGCTTTTACAGATAATATAAGTTCACTTTCAAACAGATTCGTGAAAATATACAACGAAGCATACTTAGCAGAACAAATGTCACTATCTGAAATATCTGGAATAGGTTATCGCAAAGCTTTTGAATTTCTTATTAAAGATTATTCAATAAGATTTAACGAAGCAGATGCAGAAACAATAAAGAAGATGCCTTTAAACCAATGTATAACAAAATACATAGATAACAAGCACATAAATCTTCTAGCAAAAGCCTCAACTTGGATCGGTAATGATGAGGCACATTACGCAAGAAAGCATGAAGATTATGATATCAATCAACTAAAATCATTTATTAACGCTACTGTCTCATTTATTGATTCTGAATTGGAGTATCACAAAGCTACTTCACTCATCAGCTCGAAATAAATCACTATTCAATTTATCTTCTATCTCATTACATGTTCTTATAAAGATAGATTTATATTCAAAATGCATAGTATTGCTATGCAGAATATCTGCATCCTCAATTTCATTCAGCTTATTAATTGCTGCTATATATTCATTTTCCATTTGCTTCACTCCCTTGCTTTTCGTTTGTGATTCCCTTATAATAAAGGCGTATCCTTTTTATAAGGGTTTGAGATTGGATGCTGCACTTTCGACGGGGTGAGCATCCTTTTCTTTTTGTCTACGCAGACGCGATCTTGTGATGATACCTCTGACACGTTCATAGATGAGCTCCTGCTCCTCTTCTGGTTCTATCGCATCATCCAATATAACGATATGGGTATTCCCACTCATGTAATCTGCAATCACATTTCCTGTCACATCCATTACATCCCTCCTTTATAAGGTATGCGTATTCTTTTGAATTGACCTTTCCTAATCTGAATCACTGGTTTCAAAAATATCTTTACCTCCTGTGTGATATAATGTCTGTGAGGGGAGGTGAAACCGTGAGTAAGAATTTTAATGATTTTCGAAAGTTGATAAATGATGAAGAAATAGTAGCTAAAGTTATTGATAAATCTCCACTATCTAAAGGTGTTTCGATTAGTTTTGAACCAACGCCTGAAGGTTTAGAGAAATATCAAAACGAAGTAGCAAAAGCTATTGTCGGTACAGCTATGACTGCAACTATCGACTTTCTCCAGATTTATCATCAATGGGCATATGGCGACCTAGATAAGGACAAATAGTTTTGGCTATCTCTTTGCCATCAATCAATAATGAAATTGGCTTTTTCAAATTGGCAGATTTGGATGAAGCCTTTTTCTTTTTCCTTTTGTTCATTTTCTCACTTCCTTTCCTAATCTGAACCTTCCGTTTTGAGTATAATCAATGCACAAATCAAAATAATTGTAGATATAGAAATAAGAAATTTTTCTGTTTTATTAGTACAAATACTTGATTTGCTTTCATTCCTGATAAATAAATCATTAGCTTTATAAAACAAATAAATACATGATATCAATGCAACATAGTCCATCACATCCCTCCTTTTTCCTAATCTGAATCATCATCTAATCCATTCGTTTAATGGAATATAGATTAAATCTATGCTTTATCTTTCAACAAGTTTATTTTTACCCTCTTCTTGTGTTGAAATTTCTATCACGTGATATAATGAATATCAATGAGGAGGGATATCATTGAAATACAACTTTGATTCGTACTACAAATTACCTTTAAGTGATTTTGAAATGAATAGTTTTAAAACGATTATCAATTATGTGATTGATTGCTACCAAGACATCTTTGGATACATTCAAACAGACGAACTTACAATCGGCTTTTGGAATCGTAATCCAGAATGCTCGTATGATAAGAAATCAATACATCTTTGGCTAGATGATGATACTCCCATAAGCTGTTATGAAATCATCGTTTATCAGTTTGCCCATGAATTTTGCCATTTTTTGATTAAGAATAAAGTCCCCGACAATTTAAGATGGTTTGAAGAAACCATTTGCCAAGTGGCTTCCTGTTATTGCTTAATGAATATCTCTGAAAAATGGCGCATTTATAACAAAGATAATAAGTATTATGATTACTACAATAATTTTATTTTATGTAAGTTCGTTAACTCCGCAATACCTGAAAAATATGCGAGTTTTGAGCTTAAAAATTTATGTAAAACTGATAGTGTTATAATTCAGCAACTAGAAGCTGATCCATACCTTAGAAAATACAATACCTTTGTAGCTAATAGCATTGAACATTTTTTTTGTTGAAGAGCCTAACCTATGGCTTGCTGTTCCATATCTTGATAGAATCCCGCCAAAATTACCTTTTGTAGAAAGTTTATTATATTGGAAAAAAATTGTTCCTCAAGATCTTTCTTTTATTATGGGTCCTTTAATTGATTTTTTCACTCCAGAAAAATCCTTTGCTTTGTAATCCTTTGGTAAGGAGCCTTTTGCGTCACCTACATAAGATGTAAACTCAATATCTGGGTTTGATACTGTTTCATTTGAAGATTTATGATGAATCCCATCTTTCATTAAATCGCTTCCTTTCCTTAATTTACTAATCATCGATGCTCTACAGATCTATCGATGAATGAATGGGTCAGAGGACACATCACCGCCTTTCCTAATCTGTTTTAAATAATTCATCAATTGTCCCATTAAAATTTAAAAGTTCACGAATTTCCTTACATTCCTTAATGGTGAATTCCGAATGGTCATTCAATTTGCAAGAGACAGTGCTAATAGAAATACCTAATTTATCCGAAATATTCTTGCGTGTTAAACCTTTCTTTTTTAATTCTCGTTCTAAAATATAATACAAATCATCCTCACACCCTTTCTATGGTATAATTTAGGTGATTTAGAGCCTCTGTACAAAGGAGGTGATATAATGAGAAAAAAGAAATTTAGTACCTCAAAGCCATCTGTTGTAAAGAGTGCAGTAGCAAAAGGCTATAAAATCGTCTCAATGGCTTACTGGATAGGCAGTCCAACTCGTACTTTCTTTTTAGAAAAGTAAATTATACAGTCCAAATGTAATCGGCTCTAAATCATTATGCTTATTCAAGCACAATGATGAACTTAATTCCGTTCACCACAATCATATGATAAACTTAATTAAGTTCTATGTCAACTGTTTTTCGAATGTTTTTACTTAATTTCGTTCATATGTATTGAATTTCGTATACTTTTAATGTATTATTGAGACATGGAGGTATAGATATGTCTTTAGAAGATGAACTAAGAGAACTAATCATAAACAAATATAGAAGTATAAGACAATTTTCTATTGAAGCGAATATTCCTGCGACTACGATTCAATCCATGTTGAATAGTGGTATTCAAAATGCGGGAGTAAAAAAAGTGATGAAAATATGCGATATTCTAGGTTTGGAAACAGATGCTCTAGCTGATGGATATATAAAGGAAAAAGTTGTCAATTCAAATAGTATAACTGTCAATGAACTAAACTATATAAAAAAATACCGCGCTCTTGATGAACACGGGAAAGATATGGTAGATACAGTTTTACAAAAAGAATATGAACGGCGGACAGAGCACGCAAAGGAATTCATAATGCTGCAGCCCCCTTTATTAGTACCCTATTATGGCCATGTAGCATCTGCTGGGACCGGGCAATATGTATTCGATGATATCCCACCAGAAATGATAGAAATAGAAAATGAGATGGATAACATGTATGTAGATTTCGCTATTGGAGTAAATGGAGACAGTATGGAACCTACCTATCATGATGGTGATACGCTACTGATAAAGAAACAATCAGATATAAATATCGGTGAAATTGGTATCTTCATGATCGGCGGTGAAGCTTTTGTTAAAGAGCTTGGTGACGGTGTTTTGATTAGCCATAATAAAAAGTATAAGGATATTCATATAAATGATTCAGTAATATGCTTGGGGAAAGTTATATCAGTAAAATAAAAATGTTTAATTCATAAGGATCTCTAAATCGAAGATTTAAGGCTTAATATATAAGCGGGAGGAAGATAATATGGGATTATTTAATAAGAAGGAGCGCTCTGTAACAACAATTCACCCTAAGATTTCTGATGATATTAAAATATGTGAGTTATATAAAGGCCAACAAAACAAATTTGGGACTTATGTATTGAGCACATATTGGCTTTGTTCTAGGGGAGATTTATTTACAATAGATAATAAAGAACCAGCATTCACTATTTTAAATATAAAATGGAATGGCAAAAACGTTGTAAGCAATGTCGTATCAGTCACTGACACAGCTTCTAGCGGAAAAAACAAAAAGACAGGCCGTGTCATAGGAGCTGCTGTTGGTACATTGATTGCTCCTGGAATAGGAACAGTAATCGGTGCTGCACATGGTACAGGAAATACTAAAACGAATGAAGATTCTACCAGCATAACGCATACTCATAATATTGTAAAAGAAGAAGTTTCAAATATTGAATTAGATGTCCAGTATGAAAACGGATATACCGAAACTTTGAAATACCAATGTTATGAAAAACAAGCCAATATATTATTAACTCTATTTGAGGAAAAAAATACTTTAAATAATCACTTCGATCCTTACGAAGAAATAAAGAAACTTAAAGAGCTATTTGATATAGGTGCAATTACACAGGAAGAATTTGAAACAAAGAAAAAACAACTTTTAGACTTATAAAAAAACACCCCGTGCTACCAACACGGAGTGAATAGGCGGTACTGCCAATACCACCCAGCATAGAAAAATGACCTACCCAGTCATATCTTTTTCTATGCCTCTATTTTACCACATCGGAACATAAAATGTAAATGGAGGTATCAACATGCAATATTTAATTTATCTGAGGAAGTCCCGTGCTGACAGAGAAGCGGAGCTGCGTGGTGAAGGAGAAACACTTGCCCGTCATGAAAAAGCGCTCCTGGAGCTTGCCAGACGTCAGCACCTGCCGATTGCTGACATTTATCGTGAAGTCGTATCCGGAGAAACCATTGCCTCCAGACCGATGATGCAGCAGCTCCTGTCTGAAGTGGAACAGGGTGTATGGGATGGCGTACTGGTCATGGAAGTAGAACGCTTGGCCAGAGGTGACACGATCGACCAGGGCATCGTAGCACAGGCCTTCAAGCTGTCCGATACGAAAATCATCACACCGATAAAGACATATGATCCAAACAACGAGTTCGATGAAGAATATTTTGAGTTTGGACTTTTCATGTCCCGCCGTGAATATAAGACGATCAAACGCAGACTGAACAACGGCAGACAGGCATCCGTTAAGGAAGGCAAATATGTGGGCAACCGGCCTCCATACGGCTATGAACGGATCAAGATAGAGAACGACAAGGGCTTCACATTAAAGCCGCTGGAGAAGGAAGCGCAGGTCGTAAAGATGATGTTTCGCTGGTATGCATATGGAGCACATGGCATCTCCACCATTGCTGATCAGCTGAATGAAATGGCCATTCCATCCAAGACCGGTAAACAATGGGTGTACCCTACTGTCAGAGATATCCTACAGAACCCGGTCTATGTTGGTAAGATCCGCTGGGGGTGGAGAGGACAGCGCAAAAGAGTAAAGAACGGCTCCGTATCTGTAAGCCGTCCCCGCAGTGATGACTACCTGCTGGCTGACGGTATTCATCCGCCTATCATTGATCAGCAGCTCTTCGACCAGGTCCAGAAGAAATTCTCCATGCATAAACCACTGCCGACCTCCGCTAGAGAAATGAAAAATCCACTGGCAGGGCTTGTGATCTGTGCAAAGTGCGGTGCCAAGATGCAACGACGTCCGTATCAAAGAGAAAACATTCGAACCGGTCTGATATGCCCCAACAATAAATGCAGGAATGTCAGTGCACCTTTTGATGATGTTGAACAGAAGCTCATCGAAGCTCTGGCAGAATATATCAAGGAAGAAAAACTAAGAATCAGCAATGGCCACACACAGATCGACGACAGTGTTCTTCAGATATTGCAGAACCAGCTGGCTGATCTGTGGGAAGAGACAGTGGATTTGAACAAGCAGAATGATAACATTCACGATTTTCTGGAAAAAGGCATCTATGATGTGGACACCTTCCTGCAGCGTTCTCAGAAGATATCCTCCAGAATAACAGAAATCGAAGAGAAGCAGAAGACACTGCAGCAGGAGATCATAGAAGAGAACAAACGCATTGAAAGTGCCACCAGCATCATCCCGATGACAGAGCAGCTTCTCTTGCAGTACGAGAATATGAGTGCCCTTGAAAAGAACTCCATGCTGAAGGAGGTCCTGCGCTGTGTAAAGTATGAAAGAGAGTGCTCGATACGTGATGGAGGCACTGCAGATAATTTCACGCTTTACCTATACCCGAAAATCTCCCATAAATAAAGGCTTTTTTTGACGGATAACTTTTATGTACGCATTCTTCCGTTCCGATATCCGTTAACATCGCACGTACTCTGTCATACGGCATGGCATAGCGCTGATTCAGATAACGCATAGAGGCAGCCAGTTCCCCATCCGGACCGCCAATCTGCGAAATTACGATTTTTGCGAAAGCAGGATCCGGTTTTCTGATATTCACCGGAAACTGCAGCTTCTTTTCATATGTCCACATACATCAATCCTCCCTTTCCCATGGCCAGGGCCCTTTGCTATACTCCCAGCTATCCGAGTGATTCTGCCGATTTGTCAATGGTCCGCAAAGATGTTCATACTCCTTTACAGCCTTCTCGCGTTCCTTCACGGCAGACTGATAATACTGCATTGCCTGTCTGTCATCAGGGTGTGAGTTTAAAAACAGTGCTGTTTCCTGAATCGCAAAATCCAGCATTTGAAGCTTTCTCAGCAATTGCTTTCTATTCATCATCAGCACGCCCCCTCATCACCGAGAAAGGGTTTATCAAGAGCATGAAAAATCGTTCCTCTTTGAAACCCAATCTCTCTTTCATACGGTTTTTTCCATACCTGCATCGGTACATATGCCATACCAGGCATCTGTGCCTGCTGCCGTTGATGTTTGAGCTGCTGCTCCACAAAGTCCACATCATCATAACAGTATTCATCATTAGTTTCCCGCTCCCTGGGAATCCATGGACAGCACGCACCATTCGCATACTTCATATAAGTTCCTCCTAACCTGAGGCTTTCACCTCACTGCATAATATGAAAATACTGATAACAGGCATAGGACAAGCATATAGAAGATGAAAAATTCATTTCTCTATGCATGGAAGCAGATGAAAAAAGACCTATCGGCCGCAAAGTAATCAGAACGTTTGCATCGCTTCGATAAGTCCTTTTCAGATTGCTTATAATATGTTCAAAGTATGCTGGTTTACATAAGCACTAATGAAACTGCGCCAGCAATGTCTTTTCAAAATGATCTTCACTGACACTTGTTTTCCAGCGATAAAACAGAATGGAAAGAACAGAGAAGACTACAAGCATACCTGCAAAGACAAGAATATCCGGTGTAATGGATCCGCCGATTGCCAACGTATTGCGGAATGCATGCACACTGTAGCTGAATGGCATAAACGGATGAATCGCATTATAAAATCCAGAGGATGTTTCAATCGGATAGGTACCTGCCGCTCCCCCCAGCTGCAATACCATGAATATCAGAACAATAAAGCTTCCGATCTTTCCACAGGTGATGTTAAAGAAAACAATCATGGACATAAAGCCTGCGGAAACCAGTACCGCCATGACAAAGGTAAGCAGCGTCTGATAGGGAGACAGACCGTTAATCAGCATCAGCACGCCGATCATAACGACTGCCATCAATGTGGAGACCGTATACATAACAGAAGCCTTGCAAGCCCACATACGCAAACCGGACGTCGTTTTACCTGTGTTTTTCAACAGCGGATACATAAGAGTAAAGGCCATGCAGGCAACATACAGCCCGACAGACATCATATAGGGCGCCATCGCTGTACCATTGTTTTCCACATTGCTCAATTCCTGATGAGTTGTGACCACCGGCTGTGCCAGCATTTCCTTTGTATTCTGTGTTGCTGATACCGAGCTTTCTTCAGCTCCCTTATGCAGCGAGCTTGTCAGCGTATGGGAACCGTCCTTCAGCTGTAACAGTCCGCCTCCCAGTGTATTGGAGCCCTGCGCAAGCTGCTGAGCACCACTGCTGATTTGAGAAGCGCCGCCCTGCAGCTGAGCAGAGCCGTTTAATAATGTCGGACTGCTGCTGTTTAATGCTGAGGCTCCCTGATATAGAGAATCACTACCCGTTAGCAGATGTGTGATTCCGCCCTGTAAAGCAGGAATTGCAGAGTTCAGCTGTGTCGTACCTGTTTGTAATTGAGCTGCACCGGCTGTTAAAGCCGTAGATTTCTGTGATAAGGTGGAAAGACCGTTTCTAATCGTGTCTACGCCCTTTGTATAAGCATGAATCCCCGAAGCCAGTCCCTGTTCACCAGATAAGGCTTTATCAGCATCTGCAAGGCCGCTTTGAAGCTGCTGCATACCCTGTATCAGACCCATGGCTTCCGCGGTGGAGCCCTGTGCATCCAGTGAACGCTGTACAGTGGAAAGACCCTGCTGCAGCTGCGTCAATGCCTGATCGTTTCCGCTGAGAAGAGCTGTCATCTCCTCACTTCCTTTGGAAAGCTTAGAGAGCCCTGTCTTGAGCACAGCATATTGCTGATTTAAATCATTCATATCCGCTGCCGCTTCTGTTAGCTGATTCACAGTATCCTCATAAGCATGCAAATCCTTCAATTTCTGTGCGGCTGCATTCAATCTCTGACTCGCATCTGTATTCTTGTTTATGATTGTCTGCAGCTGAGCCTCCAATGCCGCCGCCCCTTGTGTAACCTGCTTCAGACTATCTGCACTGCCGGTATTTTTTTCGTGCAAATAAGCAAGTAGATCAGCATGACTGTCGGTACTTGATTTTATTGCAGTGGATAGCTCCTGCATACCAGACAGAACACGAGAGCTGCCCTTATGCAAATCGGAGGTTCCCTGCGCCAGAGCATTCACCCCCTGATTTAAAACTACAGAGCTTTGCATTAACTGCTCACTTCCCTGTTGCAGGGCAGCTACACCGGTTGTATACGCCTCTACCCCCTGCTGCAGCTCACCGCTTCCTGTGTGCAGCGAGGATGCGCCGTTAACAAGCTGTACGCTTTTTCCATTCATCGTGCGGATACCGCTTCGCAGCTGCCTGCTTCCCTGTTGCAGCTGTGCCACTCCATCGGTATAAGCCTGCAGTCCCTGCTTCAGTGTTTCACTTCCGTCTTGAAAGGTCAGTGTACTGGAGGCAAGAGTGTTCAGATTATCCGTGATGGTCTGATTCCCCGCAATACTGTCGGATAATCCGTTCTGAATTTTCTGACTGCCCTTTCCCGCTGTTTTCAAGCCGCTGCTCAACACCTGAACGTTGGAGAATAATGTATCGGCATAGGTTTTTGTCACAGTAGCGGAAATCTGTTCCCGTATTTTTGCAATCGCTGTCTCGTCCATTTTCGAGGCGATATAATTGGTACCGGGATTCGTTGTATACCTGAGCTCCATTTTTTTCGGATGTTTATCCATGAGCGTTGTTGCATTTGATGAAAAATTTTCAGGTATCGTTATAATCATATAATAAGAGCCATCCTTTAAGCCTTGGCTGGCTTTTTCGGCATCGACAAAGCAGAAATCCATTTCCTTTGCCTTTTTCAGATTCGCAACCAGATCCTCCCCGATATGAAGGCTGGAACCGTTATAGGTAACCTTATTGTCTTCATTTACTACTGCAACCGGTATTTTATCCGCATTTCCGTAAGGATCCCACATAGAACCCAGAAAAATACCTGAATACAGCATGGGAATCACAATAATCGCTGCCAGCACAACCTTGATCCATGTACTGCCTGCTATATTTTTCCATTCTTCCTTCATAATATCCTCTTCTTTCTTTTCTATCCATAGATATACCATATCCACGGAATACTGGAATTATAGTACATTATATGCTTGTGTCAACGCTCTTTACAGAAAGTTTAGAATTGTTATGAAAAATTCACACGAAAAAGACGGCTTGATTTAAGGAAAAGGCTTGCAAAGACAAAGAAAAAACAGCTATACTATACATGATAGAAGGTGAGAGTATGAGAATACGCGGCAGTCTGGAGCAGGCAATCTGTATCGTGCTGCTGATAAGTACAAGCAGCCGGCCGGTAAAAAGCAGCGAGCTCAGTAAAAAGCTGAACGTATCAGATTCCTATTTAAAAAAAATCATGCGGCAGCTGGTCAAAGCGAAGATCGTTTCTTCAATCGCCAGTAAAAACGGCGGCTTTGTATTATTGAAAACCCCCTCCCGCATCACCTTTCTGGACCTGTTTAATGCCATCGAGGGGCAGGAGCAATTTGCTGTGAGTACAAGCCTTGTCGATCGGGTGTTTGATTCCAGAAAGCAGGTAAAGGAAAAGGAAGAAAAAATCATGCATTATCTGCATGGTGCGGAATTGGAATATCGAAAGAAATTAAAAGAAATCACCATCCAGCAAATTTTATCCGATGTCTGATAATAACAGCCGCAAGACATGTTCATGCTGCTGTATATCATATCAGAAATGATAATATTTCTTACATAAACTATTTTATAAGCTTGCTTTAAAAAGAAAATAAAAAAAAGCTACAGCCGGGGCTTTAACACTGGCAGAGTCATTTGCACTTTACTCACCATGTAACAGCCATAGGTAATCCAGGCAGCTTTCTTTGATTGTTAAGCTGCTTTTCTTTTTTCCTTTACACGATGTCCTAACGTGATAAGAAAAAGACTGAATCTTCCGGTATAGAAGGCTCAGTCTTTCCTTTTTCTCAATTTCCGCCGGGACCGTCCTGACGATCTCTTTCATCCGGATAATACTTCAGGTTATTGTTCGTCCATTGATTGTTGCCGGCTGTTTTCTTTGCTTCCTCACCATGCAGCAGCTCTTCGCTGTCACAGCAGGATTTTTTCTTCTGTTCCATGTTCATCACACTCCATTCTTAGTATGTGTCCGGAAGGGATTGACTATACCGATTCTTTGCCTGAAGCATACGGCCCGGTTATTTCCAAGACATTTCCTTCGGGGTCTGTGATATTGAAATACCAGTAAGGCATCGAGATTGAAACATAATATAAGGGAGAGAGCGGACCGATCTGCAGATTTTTCAAACGCGTATATTCTGACTGCAAATCCTCACAAACATAATTCTGAACCATTATATCATTCCCTTGGTTCACCGTCTGTATGCAGTCTTCGACATATGCATTATTATAGTGTTCGTCCACATCCTGTTCTTTTTGTACGCATTGCGCATCATATTCCGCATGCAGCACGGCAAGCGTATGCCCGCAGGAAAACTCCACCCATCGCTGTGCAGTAACTTCCTTCCCTTTTTGCTGAAGCAGCTGCTCGTAGAAGCTTACCGTATCACGAAAATGCAGTGCATTGATATATATACAAGCCAGCTTCATCGTGGTTCCTCCTTCATCCAAATATCCTGTTCCTTCTCATGCTTTTTCATCCAGGCAAGTGCATAGGGACTAAATGCCATACATTTCCAGCACTTCTTCCTTATCACAGCTGCCGCCTCCTTCATCAGTGCGCCTCTTATCCCCTGTCCGCGCAGGGATACATCGGCAAATGTATGATTGATATCCACGACCTGCTTGTCCACAAAGGGGAATGTAAACTCTGCAGGCAGCTGTCCCTGTTCCTCTATAAATATACGGTGATCCTCTCTGCTTATCTCCATAACAGTCTCCTCCCCATGCCATACGCACGACGATTACAGCTTCATTGTACCATACATCATTTCTGCATTACTGAAATTAAATACCATTTTTAACTACCGTTTTATACCCGTGTCTTAATACAGGAAGCAGATTTTATAAAACAGAGCTTTATCCGCTGTTATCAGTTATAAACAAAGGAATCAGACTCATCGCACGAAGCTGATAAGCCTGATTCCCAATCTCTCAAAGTGTTCTGGTCTCGCTGCTTCCAAGTAAGAAGCAGAGCGCCCATAGCCTGCTCCTTAAGTGATGAACAGCTGCCACTGTTGTTGTTATTACAAACTAAGCGCATTTAACTCGCCTTGTTTTTATGCAAACAGCGGTACAATCTCCTTCTTTAAAACGTCAATCAGTCCGAGATCGGACATTTTCGCCTCCGGGATAACCGGTAAAGCAAGGGTTACGATTCTCAGCAGCGGGTTTTCCATATCCACAAGACCGAGCGCACGATTCGCATCCTTCATCAGTGCATTGTCAACTGCCAGCTCCTCTGCAGGCTTCAGCGAAATCAGTCCTGCCAGCGGAAGCTGCAAGGTATGAAGCACAGCTCCGTCCTTTACCGCACACATGCCGCCTCCACAGGCAATCAGCTCATTTGCGGCAAGCAACGCGTTCTCTGCAGTATCGTATACAATCGTCAGATTGTGTGAATCATGAGAAACCGTTGAAGCAAGAGCTCCGGTTGTCGTACCAAAGCCGCGCACAACACCAAGTGCAACTGTATCGTGCCCCTCATGACGGTTTACGACAGCTACAAACTTCAAATCATCATCATTCAGCTTCAGATAACCGTTTTCCACAGGAAGCTCCTCACAGCTTACCAGTGTGCTGGACAACAGCAGATCCTTATACTCCATCAGATTCACCTTAACCGTCCCGTTTTCCACAGGAGCCTGGATACGGAAATCCTCAACGCTTAACTTCTTCACATGCATGGAATTGCGATGCTCAATAGCATAGCTTTCATCCTTAATGTCTGCCAGCAGCTTTCCATTTTCCGCTACCAGCTCACCATTGTAAAATACATGACTCGGCTTCAATTCCTCCAGGCTTTCCACCAGCAGCATATCTGCCACAAAGCCAGGTGCAATCGCTCCCAGGTTTTCGATTTTGATTTCACGTGCCGTATTATAGGTAGCACTCTTAATAGCTGTTACCGGATCCATACCGCATCGAATGGCATTGCGGACTACATCATTCATATGTCCGTTGTTCAGAATATCATCCGCTTCGCGATCATCCGTACAGAAGCACAGGTGATCGAAGAATTTCACCTGCTTAACACCCTCCCAGATATCCTTTACATTCTTTGTGATGGAGCTGTCTCTGGCATCCACATACATTGCACTGCGCAGCTTTTCCAAGCCCTCATCCGATGCCCGTGTTTCATGACAGGTATTCGGACCACCGCACAGATAGGCAGACAGCATCCGCCCGCTGACATACGGTGCATGTCCCTGCATATACAGTCCGCGATCCTCCGCAACCTTCAGAATATCCATCATACGGTCCTCACCATGGATAACGGCAAGGAAATCCATAACCTCCGCAAGTCCGATGACACGCTTTAAGCCGCAAAGCTCTTCAATCTGTTCTGCCAGAAAATCCGCTCCCGCATTCTCCAGACCGGGTACGGCAGGCACACAGCTTGGAATATCGATCAGCTGACGCATGGGGAGATCTTCTCCGCTGTCATGCATATAACGCACGCCCTCCATGCCCCATACATTGGCAATTTCATGCGGGTCGGTAATCACGGTCGTTGTCCCGTGAGGAAGAACTGCCTTTGCGAAATTACGCGGCGTCATCATGGAGCTTTCGATATGCTCATGCGCATCCAGAAAGCCGGGAATCAGATAGTGTCCCTGTCCATCCACAACGGTCGCTGCCTTGTCCAGATCCGCATCCAGATTCTTATATTCCACATGTGCAATCATACCATCATAAACAAATACATTGGCCGGATAGATTTCTCCGGTAATCACGTTGACCAGCTGAACATGTTTGATCAGCAAATCGCTTGGAATTTCACCAAGAGCCGCCTTGAGCAGCTGTTTTTTATCCTTTGGCTGCAGCTTCATATACAACACTTCCTTTCTCAAAAAGATGCACTCTCATGCATCTTTTGCTTTACCCGTATATAAAATAACAAATCAGTGGTATCGCCATAACATACATGATCGGATGTACTTCTCTGAATTTACCGGTTGCTGTTTTGATGAGTACGAATGCCAGAATACCGGCAGAGATACCGCTGGCGATAGAGCCTGTAAACACAGTGAACATAATCATGACAAACGGCCCGAAGGATTCTGTGAAATCTGCGAAATCAATATCCTTAAAGCCGCTGATCATCAAAAAGCCAACGAAAATCAGGGCCGGTCCGGTTGCCGCATTGGGAATCATCAGCACCAGCGGGGAGAGAAATACCATAATCATAAAGATAACGGATACCACAACACTTGTAAATCCCGTACGTCCGCCTGCTTCCACACCAGCACTGGATTCCACAAAGGTGGTGATGACCGTATTACCGGTAAGCGCACCGACACAGGTACCGATGGCATCTACCAGAAACGGCTGCTGGATATTCGGTAAATCCCCGTTTTCATCCAGCATGCCGGCTTTTGCACTGACACCGAGAATTGTCCCCAGCGTAGAAAAGAAATCTCCGCAGAACGCCGTAAAGATCAGAATGACGGATGAGAAACTGAATACGGATTTAAAATCCAGATTAAACATGACATTGCCCAGCCCTGTGAAATCAGGAACCTTGGCAAAGGTAGACGGCACTGTGGTAACCCCTGCCGGTATTCCCAGAAGCGTAACGATAACGATACCGATCAGAATAGCACCGTTCACCTTATACGCTGTCAGAATAGCGATGATAACAAGTCCCAGAACGGCCAACATAACAGCAGGATCAGTGAAATTCCCCATGCCCATTCCGCTTTCCGTAAAGGCTGCAATCCCTGTATTTTTGAATCCCAGATAGGCGATAAAGAAGCCGATTGCGGTACCAATCGATATTTTAATGTTTTTTGGTATCGCCTTAACAATCAAATCACGGATACCGAAGATTGTCAGCAACAGAAAAATAACACCTGAAATCAGAGTCATTGCCATAGCACCGCCAAAGGACAGCTGCTGGCTCTGAATCAGTGCCCCGAACATGAAGTTGCTTCCCATACCGGTTGCCAGTGCAAACGGGAGGTTTGCATACAATGCCATCAGCAGCGTAATCAGCCCACTGATAATGGCACAGGTGACAACAATCGCCTCCTTCGTAATCATGACGCCGTTGGCATCGATGATAAATGCGGCATCCCCATAGCCGACGATTGCCCCGGGCTGTACAACCAGAACATATGCCATTGTCATAAACGTGGTGATACCGGCGATAAGCTCTTTTTTATAGCTGGTATTGCGTTCCCTAAATTTGAAAAAATCTGCGATTTTGCTCATATTTTCCTCCTTAACCATGTCCTCACCATATTCCATGATATCCATGAAAGAAGAAGCACCATAGTATCTCATTTACGGTGAGATGTAGAGACTGTCGGCCATATCCCGACATTATATGGTGAGCACAACAGTGTTCATTATACCAAAGAGGAAGCAAAACTGTAAACGTCTATGCATAGGTAATTGTTTCCTGAATGCTTACAAATACTTCCGGAATGCCTCCAGCAAAAGCTGACACCCGTCTGCACAGTCCTTTTGTGTACTGTATTCCTCTTTACAGTGGGAGGCTCCTTCACGCTGAGAGCGTACAAAGATCATCGCTGTGGGACAAATGCCCTGAAAGTTCATACAGTCATGACCGGCGCCGCTGGCAAGTCGCAGAATCGGCAGCTGCAGTGTTTTACAGCAGACCTCCAGCTCCTGCTTCAGGCCTTCATCACATATCGCCGCCGGCAGCTGCTGTTCCAGGCGGCGTTCAATCCGTACTCCCTGTTCCTGTTCGAGCATTTCTTCAAACTCCTGCATTACATCCAGTATTTGCTGTATGACAGCATCATCCAGAGAGCGCAGATCCAGAGAAAAGCTTACACGATCACAAATGATATTGCAGGCGCCGGGGTAGGTATGAATTTCCCCGATTGTAGCCACCGTATGCGGCTGCTGCTGCGCAAGCTTCGTCATGTGCAGAATCCAGCGGGACATGGCGGTTACCGGATCATGACGACGATGCATCGGTGTTGCCCCCGCATGTGCACTTCTGCCATATATTGTGACCGTATATCTCACCAGCCCGGCAATCCCCTCAACAATTCCCACGGAGAGATTCTGTGCTGCCAGAACATCAGCCTGCTCAATATGTACCTCATAAAATGCTTCCAGCGATGACAGCTGGCAGGTCGCATAACACGCAGGATGATAGCCTGCCTGTGTCATTGCCTGTGCAAGTGTAATTCCCTTATGATCCACAGACAGCAGTCCGTCTTTTTCCACTTTCCCGCAAATCGAGCGGCTGCCAATCATGCCATATCCGAAACGGTTTCCTTCTTCATCCCGAAAGCCAATGACCATGATGGAACGCTGCGGCTGTATTCCTGCTTCCCATATGGTCTGCAATACCTCAATACCTGTCAGCACTCCCAGACAGCCATCGAATATTCCGCCTTCCTTTACCGTATCGAAATGGGAGCCGCAAACAACAGGAGGCAGGTTTGGTTCAGCTCCCTTCAGCGTACCTATGATATTACCACAGGCATCAATCGTTACATGAAGACCGGCTTCCCGCATCCATTCCGTCAGCTGAAAAGCTGCCGCCTCATCCTCTTTTGTGAACGAAAGCCGTGTTACACTTCCATCTTCTGCTTTTCCAATCTGCCCCAGTGTCTGTATATGATTCCATAAACGCTTCTCATTGATTCTCATAGGCTACCTCCTGATTATGAACATTATAGCTGATTGCTTCAAAAAAGCCAAGACAGCAGAAAAGACACCATCAAACCGGTGTCTTGTTCTTTCGGTGCTAACGATGAGAGGAGTTGAAGGATTTGGTAATACTTATGAAATCAAGCGTCAGACGCACCTGTGATGTTTCATCCCGGATACTGCGCAGCTCCCGCATCAGATTCAGCTCTATCGGCATCAGCACCTGCTCAGTCTGAATACCGCAGATTCTGCTGATATCCATATTCAGATAATTCGCTATTTTCAAAGCGACATGCAGAGGCATCGTCCGTTCCTTTTTCAGATATTTTGTTACAGAGTTTTTATCCAGCCCGACACTTCTTGCGAGAGAAGACTTCGTCATATCCAGATCCTCAATTCTGTCATTCACATAATCTATAAATTTATCAGTCATCACGTCATTTTGCATACTATCACCACTTATATGTTCATTATAGTATAAGTGTTACCATAACATCTAAATTTAAACTTATATTATGCCATATGTAACATTTACACAGTATTTTAGAATCTTTTTAGTTACTACATTATAAATAAATGATTGCATTTTATGCAAAATTCGTTTATAATAACGATACCGTCATCAGAATACCTGACTTTTAACTTCATTCTCACAAATCAGTATCTGATGACGGCCTGCCTAGGTATCTGACAGTAAAAAGCTGTCGGATTTTTTTATTTCACTGGTAATATTTACATACAAAACCATACGATTTCCTGCACCAAACCGGATAAAACATGATATGATAAACAAAAGGAGGCGTTTTCTATGAAAAAGCTGTTATTTGTCTTACTTGCAGGAATGCTTATGCTTACCGGATGCGGTGGAGGAAATGATGATAAGAGCGGGGAAGCACCAAAAAGCAATGATGAAAGCTCAACAGAATTATCTACAAAGGAAGTGAGTGCCAAGCTGCGTGAAATCAATGACTGGTATGTTACAAATATCTGGAATGTCGGTTTATGTGATATCGGGTATTACACTTCCAGCGGTACTTCTGCGACAGGAGAGGAGCTGGACATCGAACTGACATTAAAGCAGTATAACGAAGCTGTTGCAAAGCTTGAGGAATACAACACCTTTGTGAACGGATTAAAGGATAAGAAGTACGATGATGTGAAATTTGCATGGGAAAAGCTGTATAAGGGCATCAAGGAATCCGATAAAATCGTTCAAAGCAATGAAATTAAGGCGAAATCCGATCTGGATTTAAAAACAGACAAGCTGAGCCAGTATCAGACAGCATTCCAGAAATATATCAATGCTCTGAGTGAAAGCTGACAGCCTATAAATTCAGCAGCATATAATGGTGTTTCAGCGAATTCCACAATCATTTTAGTATTGGCAAAACAAAGAGCCCATGTTCTGCCTTCCTTCAATACGTTGAAGGACGCATAAGGTAAGCCGGAAAATATCCATTGAGATTAGAAGATCAATCCCTTTCGTGTTTAACGACAAGGTGAAATCTTCTTTTTTTACCTTAACGCACCAGCACATCGCATTATCCTGTACACACAAAAAAGGGGTATTCACAACCATTGCACGGCAACGATCATTAGCACTCCTTTTGTATGCTTATGTTTTTACATCCACCGGCTGCGTTTCTTTTACAGCTTGGTGAATCCTTTACTAACATGAAAGTATAACAGGTTCATGAATTTATAAGTATGCCTGTACAGCATCACCGCCGAATAATCGGAATCCATATTTCCATGTGATAATCCTTTGCCTCACATGATCCTTCTCCATACAGCTCCACGGTCGGCATGCTTTCATTTCGGTCATAGCCGCTCGCTGGCAGCACTTCTGCATAAATAGTTTTCCACAATGCAGGCAAGCCCTCAGCTACTGGTCCGGTGTTCTGAAATATCATCCAATCTGCCGCGGGAAGCGCAAAGGCCTCATACTCTTCTGACAGCATACCTTCCACCGCAATCATATAGCGGTTATTGCCGTACTTATCATATCCGAAGCACAGGCCGTAGGAAACTGCCGTAGCTGCTTCCTGCATCATACGCTGCAATGTGCCATCTGCCTTTACATCCGACCAAAATTTTATTGAACGATTTTCATTTTGTGTAGAAATCACGGAATGACCGGACAGATGCATACCGGCTTTCCTTTTTATTTCATATTTCATTTCTGTATTTCCGTGCACAGTGATAGCAAAGGATCTCGGCAGAAACAGCGGAAGCTGCAGATTCTGTTTTCTGGCCTGGCTCGGTGAACAGCCGAAGGCTCTGCGAAAAGCTGCCGCAAATACATCTGCGCTTTCATAGCCGTATTCCAATGCAATATCCAGTATGCGTTTCCTGCTATGAATAATTTCCACAGCAGCCTGCGATAGCCTTCTCGCTTTGACATATTCCAGATAACTCATATGATTCAGTAATGAGAATACTCTTTGAAAATCCGCATAGGAGCACCCGCTAAGCTGGGCAAGCTTAGCGCAATCCAAATCCTCCCTCAAATGTTGCTCCGTATAAGCCATGACCCTGTTGATTCCTGTAATCAGCTCCATCACCATCCTCCTTTCATTCAAAGTATAACCGGAATCGCATAAGAAAACCCGATGTTTAGAGAATTGATTTTATCGGGTTTATATTTTGTTTTTACAGCGCCTTTTCCATTAAATCAACCTGATCATCAACAGCCTGTAATTGTTCTTTAAATGTATAAAATCCATTGTGTTTCCAAAAGGAAGCAGCTTCCACATTCCCGTGTATACAGCCAAGACGCACACAGGTGATTCCCTGATTCGCAAGCTGTTTAAAAACTCCCTTCATGATATTGGAGCCTGTTCCTTTTCCCTGCTCTGAAACATCCAACATAAACAGACCGATATATGCAACTTGTGGTTTCGGATAATCGAAGATCAAATCCAGAATCGCAATAAGTGTCTGATCCTTTTGAAAAAAGCCGAGGAAGTATTTATCGTCTGCAGTCTTTCCCGGTGGAGTGCGGGATAAGTCCTCCATGATATTTTCATGTGTTGGCGCTGTTTTGAAGTATTTGTAATAGGTTTTATTTGCCTTGCATAGCGCATATATGTTTTTCACATCCTCTGGACAGAGTCTGCGGACGTGAAATGTATCAGAAAAATCTGTGAGCTTCATAAGCATCCTCCTTATCGCATGGTATTTCGACAACTGCTGCAGCAGCTATATCACAGTCTGAGAAGAAACCATTTCGGTAGTATGCTAACTAGTCTTAATAAACTCCGATTTCAACAATATGTACCGGCTCTTGACCGGATTCTGTAAGGTAAAGCCGCAGGATAGCAATGTTTTTTCTGAAGCATGATTCTCCCTATCGATGTCAGCAGTAATTCTGTAGGCGTCTGGAAAAGAAAATATCCTGTTTACCAGCAATTTCAGCATATCTTTTCCAAGGCCTTTACCAATACAGTCTTCTTCACCGATAAGATAATCAATGCCATATGTTCCAATGCGTGGTAGTGTACCAAAATCTTCTTCACTATCTGTAGCCTTGTAATACTGACATAGACCAATCGGTTTTTCTTGCCACATAACAATGAGATGTGTGATCCATTGATATTTTCCGTTTCGCTCTTTATATTCCATCATCCAGTCTTCGAGCGTAACACCAAGCTGTGGAATTTCATACCATTTTCTTACATGAGCCTTATGCAGCCAAGCCTCGGCCAGTGCAAGGTCACTTTCTGTGAATTCTCGTAATTGCAACATGGTTTTCCTCCTTTTTTCTGCTATCTATATATATGTAATAGATAATAACCCCATGATCTCTTGTGAAATGCATGCTGTTTTTAGCCTTTTGATAAGGAAGGCACAGAAATATCCCGTCCTTTTCCCTTATCATCCTGATAAAAATATCATAGCATACTCTGCGCTTATCTACAATGAAAGATGGATGTATCAAATCCTGCTTCGTTTTCTATCGGGGAAGAGAAGTATAAAATGCGGATTCCAATCAAAAAAGTTGGACAAATCATCAAATAAGCCTTTATTTATCGGCTTTTTTCGATGACATCCAACTTGGCACTTTTATTTGGTGGAGGTGAGGAGATTTTATATTTTGTGTTTTTTCAAGTTTTTTTATATTCATTTGCGTATATTCATACTTACTCTTCCTTATATATTATCACCTATCTTCACTTGTCGTCAGTTGTCAATTACTATAATCGTAATTTTTGTGTACATTTGTGGTATGATTTTATTGAGGTGATAGTATGCAAAGAATGTATAAAAAATATATCGAAGTAGAAATGCTTGTTGACAAGATGGCAGAAATCACTCCCCTTGCTTTAATCTGGGATGGAGAACGATATGAGGTAGATAAGATCATACGCCATAAACCACAATGCCATAGCCAAAACTGCGGAGGAGGTGGAGAAATGTTTGTAGTACAGATAGGCGGCGCAACACGGACTATATACTATGAGTATATGGGTCCCGGTAAATTCAGGTGGTTTATCGAGAGCTTGCGGCCATAAAAAAGCCCCCGGAAACCACAGCGGGAGCTGGCAGCGTTTTGCAAGATATGGGCACAGTATATCTTTACTGCCAAGGATATTATCGCATGTATTTTAAAGTAAAAGTAAATAAATCATCAAATACGGGATTTTTTTGTTAAAAACCCCGTACCTTTTTTGTTACTTAGTTAAAAGTCTAACGATATCCATTATAGCCAATAACGCTTTTTCATTCAGCATTTCTAGACGCTCGATGATATACTGCATCATTTCTTCTCTTTTCATGATTTCCCTCCATTTTTATATAAGCCTCCCCATCAACCTATATAGAAATGATAAAAGACCACCATTAAGGTGGTCAAGTGCCGCAAAATACTGCCTAGGTATCCCTTTCTTTTCAATGAGCGGCAACGTAATCATTATATAGCTTATATGAACATTTGTAAACATATTATGAACATTTTTGTGTCATAAGCAATAAAAAGTCCGGTTTTACCCGGACTTTGCCAAATGGCTATGCATTGTACGATACCTAGGCAGTAGCATATCAATGCCTATGCTATTTTATCATATTAAAAATATTTTGCAATCATTTTGAAACAACAAATAAAAAGCCGGAATACACCGGCCTGACTCTCCGTGGGAAAATATTGGGGTATTTCCGAAAGGGGTAGAGAGCCAATAAAAGTATATTACATATTCACATGTATGTAAACTCTAATTATTTAATTTTTCTTAATTTTAATTCGATAATAAAAAGCCGGCTATAAGCTGGCTTTTGTCCCATTGTCACTGCATAAACTGTATGAAAGAGTGACTACGAAATTATATAGCATTTCTTCAAAAATTGCAAATCGTTATCTTAGTAAAATATTGTAAGTTCGATGTTTAACAAAAAAAAGGCTACTCTCTGGTGTGGAGAGTAGTTAAATCTGAAGGTATATAATATCTTAATTCTAATAAAAAATCAACAAAGATTATGTGATTTTGCAAAAATTTATTGATTTTTTTTGATTTTATCTTATAATATGTATGTGGATATAATCCATTTATGCTCATCTACCGTGATGTAGAAGGAGTTTCTGATTACGTCATTTAATTTATTAAATGGCGTTTTTTGTTTTTATATATCGCTATATTCTGCCTTATTATCTTCATATTTTTTAATATAATAGCTCTTTTTATTATAATCAACATAAAAACTTGAAATAATTAAATAATATTCTGTACGTTTCTCTATAACTAATAGAAAATTCTCATTCTCTAAATAAAAATGAATACGATCACTACCTTTATATTTTTCTATCCAAATCAAAATACCAGCACAACTCTCAATATTCACACCACAACACTCGCATCTACCAACATTTTCAATCATTTTCCTTATCCATCTAATTCTTTCGCACCTTTTAAAGTCAGGTTGCCTAAAAGTATTTTTGTCATATTTTCTATGCGTTAAGTGATAGAAACTCTCCTCTCTTTCTTTATACATCGGATGATGCCTAAGTTTAACTGGTTTACCTTTAAGTTGTAATTCGCCATTATTTAGTAAATCCTCCTTATAAATATTATATATCTTTTCAAGATACATTTTATATTGTCCGCCTTCATAAGGCTCTAGTAAATCTGAATAGCATTTAGTCATAAAAATCAGCACTCCAGATAAGATAATTAAATTTAAAGTCCGTATAATAGCTACTTTTCGTTAAAGAATATCCGCTTTTCCCTTTTATTAATTCTATTATTTTTAGTTTGCTTTCGCTATACTTATGCCCCTCTATAAAATTTCTATTTACATACCCAATAGCACCGATTATTATATCGGTTAATTGCATTATTTCTACTTCATTAGAGCGTATTGGTTGTACTTTTGATATCATTTTATGCTGAAAATCACAAAATGTGTTACAGCAAACATCATGTAGTTTGTTTGCTTTTTTATTTGAAAATACATCTTTAATATCTATATAAATATTGTACGTACTCCCTTTCAAAAAAATATTCTTCAACATAGTATAATAAATTTTATAATACCAATCATCATGGGTTTGTGAATATTTTTTATGATTCAGATTAGTTTTATCTGCTATCACTGCTCTAAAATGTAAATCATTATTGCTGAAAAAATATTCAATCAATGCACGATAAACGTTAAAATTACTATTGGATATTTTCACCCATTTAAGTTCACCGTTTTTAGGTAGCCCATATCGTTCTTTTATGCTATAGATATCTTTATTAATTTTTTTTACCATCTTTTTAGGGCAATAAACAGCTCCAATAACCATAACATTACTGTTGTCATGTTCTAAATGACAGCTTTCATCACAATAAACATTATATTCAACCATTTCTTCTCCTCCTTACCTTTTACTGAAAACAAAATTATTTATTTTGCTTGAAATTATAGAATAATTATACATCACTGTTTATTATAATTCATTTTTTTATTATTTGGCATTGTAAATGCAATTTTTTATTTTCATTAAAATGAAAACAATCATCAAAAAAAGTCCCTACCTCTCAGTCAAGAGAAGTAGGGTTATTTCATATATTAGACTTCACGCAGCTTTCCGGCATACAACCGAATTTTGCGACCTCCGATAAAAGTCATCGAAGAATTATCTATGATTCATCCAGCATATTTAACAAACTTGTATTCCTAAAACTTATACTATTGCTTTATAAAGTTGTAATTTGTCATGTTAGAGTCCGTTTTTAATCCAAAAGACTCTCCATGAAAAATTATTTGATATCCTCCTGTTTTTTGCCCTGTTTCCCATTCATCTAGAGGAATATCCTCGTATGAATAATAATGAGTATCCTTATTTGTAACAGAACTGCCCTCTAATTTTGAGTTTTGATACTCACTAGTACTAATCATTACATCATTGTTGATATATCCTTTGCTACATGTATATATATATGACCTTTCTCTGTTTTCATTTATTGTATAATGTGTCCAAACATAAGAGCCATCTTCTGATATCAAAATTTCATCATTTCCATAATGCCACATTCCTACCAACTCCTCATTGAAGTCTACCTGCTTAGTATTTTGAATAAGAAAAAAAACATTTATCCCTAATGAAATAACTAATAATATTGCCAAAATACCAATGATATAAGAACTGTTTTTCTTTTTCATTATAGTCTCCCTTCAAATACTCTTTCCTATAAACAACATCTTTTTATCTAAAATTTATTAGAATTGATACTGGTTTATTAAGTAGATTTATAGACATTTTCTGTAAAGAATTATATCAAAATGACTTTGATATATCAAGTTTATCTTAGTGAATTAGCGCTAATAAAAAATATACATGCAAACACGTGTAAACTTCATTAATTCGCAGACATTACAGGATGCACTAATCAAAAAAATTGGGAATTTAAGACGATATGGTGCATGTACAATAACCACTCACTCCCTGAGGAATGAGTGGTTATTTTATGTATTAGACTTCACGCAATGGACCGGCATACAACCAGATTTTACGACCTCCGACATTTGCCTGTACTGAATTTGTAGGTACATCTACCGCAAGCACCTTAAATTTCTTGTCACATTTCCAGTAATCGCCTACGCTGAAAACTTGTGACTTCGTTTTCTTACCGCTCTTATCGCACTTGGTAAGTGGTCCCGCCTGAATGGAGTTACCGCCGTTTCCGGTCATCTCCTCGCACCAGATGCTATCCATGTTGGCCAATACCTGGTCTACGCTATGCACTCCTGGAATTGTGAAGTATTCTCCAACATGTAGGATCTGATCAGGCTGTGCTGGTTTCGCAGGCTTGGAAGGTTTCTTATGTTCTGCAGGCTTATTACCTGGCTTCTGCTCTGTGCTATTTGCTTTCAACTGGAAACCTTCTGCAATGCCGTCTACAATGCCCTGTGCGACGGATTCTTTGCTTGCCTGGTATTCGGCCATATCAGCCTTGTTGTCGATAAAGCACGTCTCTAACAAGGCGGAGCTGATGCCTAAACACTTACATGTATAAATCACCAGCCAGTTTGTCACCTTGACACCGGAGCCACCACGCTTCACGAAGTGCTTTCCCAGCTTGTTCATGATGGCCTGCTCAACATCAGTATACTTCTCACTGTCTGTTACAAAGATTTCTGTTCCGTGTCCGGATCCATCGAATGCATTGAAATGTACTTCCAGCACATAATCATACTTACTGATTTTGAATGTACCGTTCTGCACATCATAGAATGCGCTGCGATTTTGATTGTATACATCCACAGTTGCATATTTTCTCAGCTTCGGCGCAATCAGGTTGACCAGCTCTCTGGTAAGGTTAGCTTCTTTGTATCCGCATCCGGAAGCTCCTGGATCACCTGCACCGTGTCCTGCAATAAGTAAAATTTTCATAACTAATTTTCCTCCTGTACCTGTTTAGGTAATTTGTGTACTGTTCGTAGCATGACCTCGACTGTCCCATTTCCGCCGAGCGCTTTGTATGGTTTGTTTAAATATTCTAATTCTTCAAGATCATCGGCATTGATACGGTTATTTCGGATATGATATTCACATTTCTGGATGATGCGGTCATGCAACAATGCCTTGATGCCGTTTCGTAGAGCCATGATTTGGATGATTAGATAACTTGATAGAGACACCAAAAAGCAAAGAATCACCCAATAGTCTTTTGTAAATTGTAACAACTCCATGTACTACTCCTTTGTATCCACCGCAGCTGCAACCTCAGAGGGCTTACCGTTTAAAATATTGATAAACGTACTGTATGCATCCTTGATATAGCGCCATGCTGCTACGCCGATTGTGGCAGCAATCATAGCCACGGTGATGAGGTCATGCACCTGCTCATTGATATCTGGCACATACTGCGTGAGTAGCGTTGTGGCTGCATCTACGGCGGCAACCATCAGCATAGTGCCAAAGACCAGCACCAAAGCTTTTTTGACTCCCTGCCACAATCGCTTGGCATCAAAATGCTCCCCTGTGATATTGATATTGTGGTAAAGGCTCAGCACCACATTGGCCGCAAAGGCCAGTAACAAAATAGCGTAGCAGACCAGCACCATGCTGAGGTCTGCCAGTAAAACAGTGTAAAGCACATCCATGTTTCTTCTCCTTTCGCCTGTTAAGGCATATTTAAAGAGAGCCTATGAGCGGCTCTCTAATTGCTGTATTCTGTGCTGCAGCTGCGATATCTCAAAGTCTCGTTTCTGCAGTTCCTGTTGAATATTTTGTGTATTCTGTAAATAATTTTGTTCAGCACAAGCAATCTTTGCATCCAACTCTTGCACTGCTTTAGAGATATATGGTATGACAACTTCTGGATTTATCGCTAGTGTACCACCCAAATTCTCGACAAGCTGCGGATCTATTTCTTGTAAATTTTGCGCAATATAACCTATCGATCTTTGAAATCCTGTCTTTTTAAAGATATAGGATTCATGCTTAAATCTTCTTATCGCATCAATTCCACATACATCAGTATCCATAATATTTGCTTTAAGTTTAGCATCAGATACCCATGATGTTTTGCAATAATAATCTGCTCCTGTGACATCCTCATACTGTAGATAATCAGTGCTGCTATCAGGATGGCTATGATATATTTGTCTGATATTGCGAAAACCACCTCCAGTAACATTAGAAACGACCACGTAACCTTTTCCATTTTTAGGCTGAACTGGAAAGTTCGATGATCCTAAAAATATATGTCGCTCCGTCCAACCTGATGGATTTAAGCCAAAATTCAGTGTGTACCATGATGCACCGTTATTACCGTCAATATCTGTTTGTCCCAATGATAAAAACTTTGCGCCAGTATCAGCCGATAGTAATATACCTCTGCTGGTACTGCTAGTGTAAGATGATGCTATTCCTCCACAATGATTACTGTTAATAAACAAATCCATGCGGCCATTACCTATTACTACCTTTGTATTTTCTGTTCCAAGACTTGTAAATGATCCCGTCAATAATGCATTATCAGCTTTTAACTTTCCTTCATGCGTCACATAAAATGGAGCACCTGTCATAGATTCTGCTGTGCTGCCTGCATAAAAAGCATACGTCCCGGCACTTTGCATTACAGTATATTTACCATTGTTTTGTGCACTCAATCTTAATGCTCCGATATCAAACCCGCCAATCTTACCAGATGTGGCAGTGACCGTCCCAGTCATAGTTAGATTTCCGTTTGTATCACCATACAGTACCCTACTCCCAGCATTGTTATAAATGGATAATGCTCCGTTATTTACACGTAATCCTCCAGAATTGATCACAACACTCATATTGCCTGTCACTTCTGATTGAGCAGGCGCCCAGTAAGATGGGTCAATAGCTGAATTAGCTTCACAGAGAAAAGGTCTATTAAAAGCTATACGCCCTTTAAAATCTCTGCCATATAGATATACTCTTACATATTCTACTTCTTTATCCTCTACCTCTACAAACTTACCTACCCGTACCCATTTATGAGATATATCTCTGACAGAACCTGAACTTCTAGTGCCGTCAGTATAATATATATTGATGATATAAGTTGCAAGTGGATTTGTAGGCCCAGCCACATAATCGGAATTTGTCAAAAATTCAGTGGACATATAAAATCCTTTTACCTTACGTCCTATGTCTATACGTTGATACCAGTTACTGTTCGCAGTTCCATCAAATGCAGTGGATTCTAACCAAAGCGCACGCCCTGTACTGCTTCCCCATGTCGTTGCTCTGCCACCTGTACATGTCGATGCCAATGATTTGTTCCAACAAGCTGTATCATTTGTAAAATCAGAATTCTCTATGAGATTTATTCGATTATATGATTCCTTGATACCCACTGATAAACTATCCACCTTTTGTGTGATGGTTGAGCTTATGTTATTTACGGTATCCTTGGTCGCATATGTATCGCTTACTGTTGTTTTAAATCCGTTAACATCAGCAACCAAAGAATTAAGCTTAGTTGATGTATAAGATGCAGTAGATTCAACTGAAGACACTCTGCCAGTCAATCCATTTACACTTTGTTCAAACTGTGTCTGTTTACTCGTTACACTTGTCAGAGTGGAGGTATGCTCACCAACCGTGCTGTTAATACCGTTTACGGTCTGTGTAAGACTACTATAATTGGTCTTTAAGGTTGATACATCACCTTTAGCTTGTGACATGTCGGTAATCAGTGATGAGATTTTACCCTGCTCCACGGATAACGCTGTACTCAGTGTGCTTATGTCACCGGTGATAGTGTTATACACTACAGATAGAGACTGGTTTGCTCCATCTACCAAAATATGACTAGACTTAATGACCTCTGTACCGTCATTTATCTCTTTGACCAATGATGTGATGTTTATCTTGTCTCCCGATATGTTGGCGTTATCAGCTACCATGCTATCCACGATAATTGGCCGTTGTATACCGGACGCGGTTATGCCGGTTGCATCAAACATCAACTTGCCGGTGGCATCCCAGACATACATGTTGTAGTCTCCGGATGCATCTTTGCCAATTTGTACTCTTGGCCTTGTGATATCTTTAATCTGGAGGGTCTCACCAAAAATATCCAAACGGCCTGATTGTGACTTAAAGTGTATGCTGCTTGCATCAATCGTACCGGCTGTTACTTTATCAGCTGCTACACTGTCAATCATAGCCGACTTTATCAGCGCATTGGATATCGTTGTGTTGTCAGCATTTAGGACTATAGTCTGTGTACTGCCTGCTGTCACACTGCCTGCGAGCAGGGTATTGACACGCTCCAAATCAACATCCAGTACGTGCACCTCGGCTTTGGTGGCATATAGGTCCTGCACGTACTCTTTAGATACGTAGGATGTCTCTATGATTGCTACCTTTGCAGTAAGCTCTGTGACGTCCAGGTTTTCAATTTCTGCGTCCAGAGCCATGAGCTTTTTATTGACCTCCAGGTAGTTTGTGTTGATGGTCTCAAACTCGCCCTCAAAGGCCGTAATCTTATCGGTGATGACTTGCTTTGTGCTTACGAGGTCTGAGTAAGTCCTATCCACTTTTGTTTGTAGAGGGCCTTTATAGCCTGTATCCTGCTCCTGCTCGGTCTTGCCTTTTGACTCTACGGTCCCGTAAAATCCACCGTCACAATTAAACTCATAGTCCATGAGAGGGATAACATAAGCATTGCCGGCGTTATCCATTACACGCACGAGGTCACCTGCCTCAACATCAGGTCGAGCCATACGCCAGTTTAGTTTGGCAGCTCTGTACGTAAAGCCCTTAATCCGGTTGTATAAGACAGTGATGCGCTCCTGAGTCATCCCGGGGCAACTAAAATAGATACCAACGCCGGTTCCCGCAGACACAGAGTGCTCCTCGTCGATTGTACAATCCAACCGGTTAATAAAGGTGTCTTCCTCATCCATTTCCAGCGGATCAGCAAATCGGCTCGGGGATATAGTAAGACCTGCGTCGGTATACCATACCAGCCTGAGCTTACCGTCTTTATCCATGACAGCATTTTTGCCACAGTACGCAGCGAGTACACTTACAGCCTCAATGATAGTAAGCCCCTGCAGGCTATCGACTTTGTAGGTAACATCATCAGCTCCGCCTGCATACTCAATACCTATTTTTTTGCATTGCTCCTGCAGGATAGCGTCTATCTTTTGATTACCGGACAAGCCAGTAAAAAACCCTTTATAGCAAAGGGCAAAGTTATCATATGCGGTAAGCTTTATAAACTCCCCAGAGCGTACCGGCTTTTCAAGGTTATAGACACCTTTTTTTATCCACTCGACTGTACCGTCATCCAGCTCCAAGCCGATGTATGGTATTGATTGACGTCCTTTAAGGATAGTGTTTTTAGGCACGTCTGTGAGGATAAACTCAATATAAGATGACACAGCATCCCCAAACGTGATTTGTTCGGATGAGTTTGTGCCGCCTTTAAGCTTAAAGCTCTTTATGCCAGTATACGCAGTACCTGCAATGTCGATTTTCAGCCGGAAGTGGCGGCCAGATTTGGATATCGCTGTTTTATACTTATCGGATGTGGTTATCATTGTACCACCTCCTTGTGCTAATCTTCGATTTTAAGCATAAATTCCACTGATTCAAGCTCATTCGCTGTCAGCTCCACGCGATCCAATTCGTCGAGGGTAAGCTGGCGCACGTCAATTTCTTCCTCTAATTCCAAGAGCTCCTTATATTCATCAAAATACTTCTTGCGAGCTGTTAAGTCATCATCTGGTATAGAGTAATTGCCGTTTTTCTCGACACCATATTTTTTGATTAAATCCGTGCGCTGCTCCTCTAAAAATACAGCCTGCTTTTTCACGGATTCCAGCGTCTTTTTGATATGGTATGACTGCTTTACAGGTAAAGCAGTGTTGAGCATCTTACCAAGCGCTGACTGTGCGTCTACAATCTGTTTGTTTTTAAGCTGCATTTTTGTTACCTCCTGCCAGTTCCGCAATGATTGCATCCTGCTCCGTATAAATCTCATCCTCTGCTGCAGCTTCTGCCGCTCTTATCTCTGTGCGATTAGCCTTATAGATAGTCTGATTACTAATATAATGCGTCAAGTTTGCATTTTCCGGATTGCCGGTATTGATTGTAGCTCTTACCTGCTCGACCTGTACATTGTCCACCATAATGTCTTTTGTAATCTCGATATTTTTATTTGATTTTGTAGTTACTGCCATAATATCCTCCTTATTGCTGTATTATTTTTACAGTCGCTTTTTTGTACCAATAGATGCCATCACCTAAGAACCCTATGTGCTCCTCGTTGATCGTACCCCGATATGATGTGATAGAGAGATTTGCACCTCCGCCGCCGTTAAAAACAAAAGGGAAGAATCCTGCAATCAGATTTTTTCTGATTTTAGCCATTTCTGATTCTTGGAGTACTCCCCACTCAATCGTTACCGTTTTTTTCTCGGCCACGACGTCACCAGCCATAGCGCCGCTTGACGTACGTCCGGTGTTACTCGACCATATGATCTCGTTGTCAATTTTTATTACGGTAGGCGCAGGTAGCGCCACACCGTTTGCCGTGAGTATTGCCATACCCGCACCTCCTACATATCTATAGGACACTTACCATTTTTGCGAGTATCCTTGTTTACATTATCAACGACTTTTTTCGTTACTTTTTGATCGTCAATATAAACATCAGTATCTTTATTCCTGATTTCTTCCTTAACCTCATCAAATTTCTGCTTCAAACCTCTCACTTCTTCAATGAGGTCCTTCATGGTTGTTTTATCTGTATCACTTTGAGACTCCTTCCATTCATGCTGCACATTCAAGCTACGCTCGCCTGCAAACGCGATCGTCGGCTCCTGTAGTGCTGCCTGCATAGCTCCTGACATGGATTGAGATAAGCTCTTGACCTGTCCTATAAACCTTGGTGTGCTTGCTGCCAGAGTCTTACCGAGCCCCTCCATCATATGTGGCATCCATTGCTCATACTCTCGCAGAGGGCCAGTATCTGGTCGTGTAAAGTGTAGCCATGATGCAACGATGTTAGCAGCATTTTTAACTTGGCCAGCCACTTTCCACATATTTTCTGATATTCCGTTTGCAAAACCCGAAATCATGTGGTTACCCCAAGTGTAGGAGCTGCCACCAAGACCGCTCAACCACGATGTAGCTTTATTTACACAAGATTGTACGGTTGATTTTATATTAACCGTACCAGATCCCTTCCTAAACTTCTCCATCATGTTTTTGGCCTTATCGTACATATCGTGGTACATTTTATTGGCAATCCATTTTGTGGTGTCGCTTAGATTGCTTGTAACAGATGACTTCATTCCTTTACTGCTAGAGTCCACGGTATTTTTGGAGTCCTTAAAAGTGCGTGAAATGTCATTTTTAATAGATCCGCACTTGTCAGACATAAAGGTGACCAGAGGTCCCCATGCATTTTTAGTATCATTGCTCATGCCACGGTTTGCACCGATTAGAGAGTCTCTTGCGGAGTTAAAATTATGTTCTATAGCTTTTCCGGCTTTTTCTGAATTGACACTTACATCATTTCTTACGGTGTCGATGGAGTCTGCCACTACGCCCTTTATACTCCCCCAAGCGCTTTCCGTGTTCTTGTCAGATCCGTTCCACACTTCGCTGATTTTATCTCCAATTTTCCCAAAGATATCGCTTGCTCCTTTTTTAAGGTCTGACCATGTATCACTTAAGTTTTTTGATATTTTGCCCCACTTTTCGGACGTCCATTTTTTTACGTCATCCCATTTCTCGCCAACCCATTTTGCTACATTTTTCGCCGCTTTCTTGATATCGTCCCAATGTGTTACAATCAATGCAACACCAGCTGCTACTCCTCCAATTAGCAAACCGGTCGGCGAGAAAACTACCGAGCCAATGCTAGATAGTATAGGCCCTGCCTTGGCAACAATTCCTGTTGCTCCTGAAACAATTTTCCCTAAACCGCCTGACCCTAATAATGTTTGTACTCCACTTGCTACTTTTGGCAATACATCTTTTAAGATACCGGTTCCTAGAGATGCTAAAGATTTCAAACCACCTGATACAAAATTCAAAGCTGCACCTTTTAGATCAACCATTGAAAACACTGATTTCAAGCCCTTAATTCCTGCTAATAACGCTAAAAATACAGTTCCTGAGCCAGAATTGAAAAGACTTGTAATAACTCCACTAAATGCTTCCCATATAGCGCTTCCAACTTTAGAAATAATACCCCACCAATCAATATTCGAAAGGAATGTTCCAATACTTTTTCCGATTTGCCCCCAGTCGATCCCCTGTAGCGCTGTAAGCAGCGTATCAAGGATACCCAACGCTGCATCACTGAGTGTCATTCCAAAATCAGCCCAATTTATATTACTAAAGAAGGTATTTATACTCTTGGCTATGGTATCGCCCAGCTTCGTCCAATTGATATTTTCAACAAACGTGTGTACCGAGCTAATCGCTCCACTCAAACCTTTCCCAAGAGATTCCGTAAATTTTGGTAAATCAACACTGTACACAAGACCCATTACTCCGTCAGCCAGAGCCTTGCCAATAGCAGGCCAGTCTGCAGTTGTCACAAATCCATAAAGCATGTCGATGCAAGCCTGCACATATGACCCAATCGTATGCCCTAGCTTATCCCAATCAACGCTATATACAAGACCGTTAAGCCCCTGAGCTAATGCTTTACCTATCCGCTCCCAGTTAATACCAGTAAACAACAAATATAACGTATTTACGATAGTATTGATTCCGGTGCCAAACATCCGCCCGATATTTTCCCAATTTATCGTATCTATCAAACTGTTAAAGAGCTCACAAAATCCATCGCAAAACTCTGTGATGGATTTGCCCAAGTTATCCCACGATATCCACTTTGTAAATGATGCTACAGCCTTATTGACCTGCTGGCCTATGAGCTTACCGATACCGGCATAGTCACCCTCGGCCCACAGGTCTTTGAGCTGCTTGACCCATTTTTTGATAGGTCCATCATCGACCTCTGTCGGAGTGTAGACTGGCATATCACTACCGCCGCCACCTCCACCGCCAGAGCCGGCAGAGTCATCCGCATCATCCAGTTTGCTGATCTCGTCAAATCCCATGAGTGACCTGCGAGCCTTTTCCGACGCTTTAGCTGCTTTATCAGCAGATGAGCCGTATGCACCCATTGCATCCTTTGCTGCATAGATACCGGATGTAGCCTGCTTTGTTGCTGACATTGACTTACCAAACAGAGCAGACATAAAAGCTGCTATATAACCAGTCACCGTGGCCAATGCAGACATAAGCGCATTTAAAGCGGGCATAATTGCCTGAAAGATAGGCGTAAATGCCGTGGCCAGATTCGAGCGTATCTGATTTAAACTGTTTGCAAATGCGGAATTCGTCATGAGCGTAGCGCCAATATTTTGGGCGAGTGCCATAATACCACGAGAAACCAAAGGGAAGATCAGCGAGAAAATCGTAAACGACTTAATCAGCTGACCTACGCCCATATGAGCGCGCCCCATACCGTTAGAGGCCTTTTTACCGGCTAACCCTATACCAAGCAACCGGCTTGCAAAAGACACCGCATGCTGTCCTGCTGATTTTAGCCCATTACTAAACTTATGCAATGCTGATGAGGCTAAGCGCTTTGTAAATTGCGCGATAGCACTGCCTGCTCCCCTTGCAGCACTTCTGACTAATTGTAATCCTTTCTGCATACCGTTCAGCGCAGCAGATGCAATCTTGCCCTTTAGCCCGCCCATACTGCTAGCCAATTTACTGATGGATGCCGATGTTTGACCAGTTGTCCCGGAGGTCGCCCCCATCTGTCTATCCATAGCGCTAAGAGTGATGTTTGTCCGAGCTGCAGCATCCTGCAACTTAGCGATTTGTATATCAAGCCCCATCACCTGCTTATCAAGAGCACTCTCAGCTTGTGCGCTCATGTTAGGCTGATAGGATTCAAGCAGCGTTTTCCGTTGCGCTTGTTTTGCAAGGATCTGATTGTCGTACATATCCATCATGTTTTCAAGCTCAGCATATTTCTGGCGGAACATTTCTGTATCAAATTGCGGGTCAAACTTGACTTTAGGCTTGCGTATACTGATTCCCGGCGGCCCTCTCGCACTAGGACCCTGTGAGACTGTTGTGCTTGGCTCTGTGTCGCTCTGAGCCTTCTGATAAGGCATCTGCACACCAGACATTTGCTTGACCATGCCCGCCATCTGCTCAACAAAAGCCTGCATTTCAAGCTTTGTACGGTTGAGCGTAGCCTTTACGGATTCATTCATTTTGTCGAGACTAGCTACAAGAGACTGCCTAAGATTTTTAAACATATCCCCACTCATAGCATCCACCTGCTTGCGTATCCGGTCAGCTATCTTACTCGACTCTGCCTGTATATCTTTGTCAAGGTCTGATTTTATCTCCAGATCCATCTGTATAGACCCTGCACTTGTCGCTCCCACATCATCACCTGCCTTTCTAAAAATAAAAAGGAAGTTATTTACTCATGTCCATAAACATCGCATAGACTTCTTTCATAACTTCCTCTTTATTCATGCTCTCAATCATTCTCTGGGTTTGCTTATCTCTCCATTCATCCCGAATGCGATGCTGCTCATCGCTAAAATGCTCCAGTGAGTCAGCATCATCCTCAGCTCTAATGGATATGATATTGCCCAGAGGTGTGTCTGGCATAATACCTGCTAAAAGTGTGGTAAACTCAATCCAGTCCATCTTATCGTCATACAGATCCTTTGTGGGGTACTGCATGGCAAAAGATGACTCTATCAGCTCCCAGTCTTCAAAGATATCATACCAGCGGTCTACTTTTTTTCTTCCGTCGTTTCCCCATCATCAAAATCTACCTCCGTATCACCGATAGCCGCCATAATAACAGCCATGATATCGTTTGTTGCAGCCATCGTCATATTACTCTCGTTGATGTAATCCAGAGCTTCCTTGCCGAGTGCAATCTGTATGATCTTATCAATCATTTTAATGTCAGATTCAGGGTCGTCTTCCGTCTTTTTCTGCGCTTTCTTGACCTCGGACATAATCAGCAGCACGTTTGTTTTAGACGTGTTGATAGGATACTTATGCTCTGCGTCGATTTCAACAACCGGTCTTTCATTGCGATTTCTGAGGCGATCTACAACGTCATATCTGCGTCCCATCTTAGGCACCTCCCTCTGGTGCTGCTGTTGCAGGTACAAAGGTAGGCTTTCCGTCGAATATGATATCAAGCTCCAACGCGGCAACATTTGTGCTATCGCCGCCTGGTGCAGCTTTAACATCCAGCACACAATTACCAGTAATGCTAGAACCATCCGGGAATTCAATAGAATACTTAGTACTACAATCAAGACCATCCTTCCACAGTACAGTATAAACATAATCGTTCCCCTTATCTCCTACGCTTCTTTTACCTTTCAAGGATACAGTAACTGCTTTGGCAGTTGCTAAAGCTCTACCCCATCCTCCCTGGTCCATCGGATTCCATTTTTCTACATTACTTTCAACCGACAAGGAAAATGACTCCATATCCTTAATGGATGCCATATCATCTTCTGAGCTCGCAAGTCCTTTCGTCCCAATACTGAAAACAATGTCAAATACCGGATAGACACCGGTCGTTACTTTCGCCATAAATTACTCCTTTCGCTCGTATGTGAGCCATGTTTCAATTACATATTCATAGATGCCCTCTCCGTCCGTTCCAACGGAAATCGGCTCGTCGCTCCTCATATCACATTTAATAACTCGGTAATCACCAATTTTCGGCTGCTGTCCGTAAAAAAGAGCATGCATGCTTTGTGCTACACGCTCAGTTTCATCCGGGTTTTTATTCCAATGCACTACGATAGATATACCTTTAACGGCTGTCGTGGTGTTTTGCAGGCCGCCTACAGCTAACATGCTGCGGTTGCTCGTTAGATTGCGCACACAGACCGTTTTATCCTTAGATACGTCATAAGTACCTATCTTCCAGGCATCTGCTGAAATCTGTGTTTTGAGCCAGTCCTTGACGTCTTTTAAAGTCATCATGCGATAAGCCCTCCACTTTCTTGCTTTAAAAATTTACAATAGGTATCGATGACCCACTGCTTGCCCTCGCCATCCAGGTAGTAATCCATCCAATGATCTTGTGCGTTGACATTTTGTGTGCACTGAAACGTTGCACCGTCAAGGTTAAAATACCAGCGTCTTGCATACGGCGTGTCATAGACAATCGCATAAACAAAATCCCTAACTTGCTCTACATATCCACTCTTATATTTCTCACTACCTTGTTCTAGCTGTCCTGTTTCTTTTGGCACAACGGCGCGGCTTACAATATCCGAGCGTATAGCCTCCGCAGTCAGCTCTAAAGCACGCTCTTTGGCCTTATTCAGTTGAGCTATAGCATCATGGTTGATTTTGACCTTTACGCTCTTAACTCTCATAATAGATCAATCTCCGTGCTGTAGATAACACCCAGTAGCTTTGGCTTTCGCACAGCGTATATCTGCTTCTTTTCTTTGCCGATTTGTGCAAAGCCCTGGAAAGCTGTCTTGCCCTCCAAGGCCTGTACATCGCCATGTACGATAAGCATACCGCTAAGGGATATCTGTTTGCTGTCTTTGCCATACACAATCTTTGACTTTTCGTCGTAGATCGCCAAGCCATCATAGATAACAGTCCTGATAGGTCCCTGGTCCTCTGTGTCCTGCTCCTGATATACGACGATGTGTGTCGTAGCCTCGTGGTCAGGAAACGGGAACGGGCTCGCAATTACAACACCAGGCATCTGAGCCCTGTATCCTCTAAGAGATTGATTATCTCTTGTGTAGTGCTGATTCCGCCGTATGTTACGTTGGCCATCTCAACTTTTGTGCTGCCTGCGCTATAGCCTTTTAACGGGCTATTGATATACGGACCATACTGCTTGATATAATCGGCCTGTAGGCAGACAGCACGGCTTATGAGCTCTTGTTGATAGGGTGAGAGGTTATCAAACCCTTTGCTCTTGATGCGACCAAAGCAAAGGTGGTCGATGCTGTATTCCGCATCTTTTAAGGCTTTGGAGAGCTCGTCTTGTGATATGAGGGTACCGCCATAATCAACGGTGTAGTATTCAGGTGTAGCGTACATGCTATTCACCTGCTTTCTTTTGTTCCTTTTCATACTCCTTGATTCTTTTCTTTAACTGTTGATTTTCTTTTTCCAAAGCAGCATATTCACTGTATGCGATTTTCTTCTTTGGAGAGTATTCCAGCAGTTTTCCATCATCCCCATAGATATCGTATCCTTCTTCGAGGTATGCATGCTTCTGCTCTTCAGCAATGGTGTACTCTTTATTGTCTTTTAACGCTTTCATGCTTATCCCTCCGCTTCTGCGTTGATGATACACCCCTGTTTGAGTAAGTCATCTAACAGGGCAAACGTACCATTGAAACGACGATTTTGATACAGATATTTGTCAGCGCAACGGCTGTCATGTCCTGGTGTAAACGCCTTGATATAAGAATATTTGACGCGGGATACCTGTGCCTCAGGGTCAATCATGATGTAATTGATTTGTTTTCCTGCACTTGCTACCTGGAAGCCTTCTGTGAAGTCAAAAGCAGTCTTTAAGCGGCTTGCCGGCGCAGTCTTAATAGTGCTGATATCATCCAATGAGCGTACACGACGATCAATATTCTTCGCGCCACCAGATACCTCCAAGGTACGCTGGATGCCTTCTGCGTTTTTCAGTTTAGTTTTAAATGCAGGTGTACAGTACATGATAACACGTTCTAAAGGTACTCCTGCTTCTTCCATTGCCTCGATATTTGCGTCAAAATCAGAAAGGATATTTGCGGTTGTGATCGCTGTATTACTGATTTTTGCACCAACACGTTTTGCCTCTGTGTAGAGCTTAGAGAAGGTGTAACAATCTAATTCAGGAATAGCCTGCGTCTTCTCAAAACGTGATTGAATGTTTGCTAAGGAAACAATCTGATTCGTTTCGTCAACATCCATAGGGTCAATCGCGAATTCGATATCGCGATCATGGTCCAATGTCTTTGTTTCAAAGTCGTTACCATAAGAACCTGTGTTAAATGATAACGTCTTACGATTGTGATCTTTATAACCGGATACTGTGATTTTTGGTAATCGGATATCTTTTGTATTGATAATCTGAATGTCCTGATTTGTATTATACAACTCATTAGACATTAGCAAGTGCCCGTACATTTCAATGATACGTGGCCAAAATTGCGTTACATAATTTAATTCTGCCATTTATATAGCCCTCCTATTTTTTCTTTACTCCGAAAATATTGTCAAGTTGATCATCGACACCATTTCCGCCTGCAGTGCCTTGATTCCCTCCACCAATCTGCTGGAATCCTCCTGCTTGTGTTGTGGACTTGAAATCAGGGAATGCCTTTAAAACTGTTTCAATGGCCGTTTTGATGTTGTCATCGTTCAGCGTACCATCTTCTTTTGTTGCGTTTGACCGGTCTACAAGCTTGCTCAAAAAAGGAAACTTTTCTGCCTGCACGCCAAGCGTACCTGCTAATTCAGCAACTTTCGCATCAATCTGTGAGTTCATGATTTGTGCTTTCAGCTGTGCATTTTCCTGCTGCATGGTCTGAATACGCTGCGCCTCTTCCTGTTGCTTCGTTGCCTGCGCCTGCTTATATTGATTCATTGCTTCACTGGCCTGTTCTGGTGTCAATCCCTGCTGTTTAAAATATCCTTGTAGCACCTTGTCTTCTGTTCCAGCTGAACGTTTTGAAACAACTTCTGCAAGCTTGTCATAATCAATCTGTTGAGTAGCGGTTCCTTGTGCTCCTGCTTGTGCACCAGCATTGCCACCTTCTCCGCTGCTTCCATCTTCTGCAAAAAGCTGAATATTCAACGGATATCTTAGGTAATTTCTCATTTTTAATTTCCTCCTGTTTATTCGGGTGTGCTCCCCTATCCTTTCGGACATGCACCTTTTAAAGCCTTGTCATGGTTGGGCATAAAAAAGCGAACTATTTACGTCCGCCTTTACCTTTCTTTTTACAAGACATGTTAATCACCTCCTTAACTCTATACCGTCCTTCACTTCAAATGCTTACCAAAATACGGTAGTTTGCGCTTGGGTGGGTCTTTCACGTGCCTTACCTCTCTTTCCGTTCTTCCGCAAAAAATGCAGGTACGCTTTATTTTCAACGTCCTGTACATCAATCTTTTATCACGATACTGGTCTTCTACTGTCTCACAATAGCTATGTCTGCACATGACTTTTACCAGCTTCTTTTATTTTCTTGTGATAGTGTGCTTGCATGCGGTATAAACCATCACTTTCATCATCATGTGTTTTATAATACTCATCGATCTTATAATCAAGTTCCTGCATGATCTTTTGTTGCTTCTTATTTGCCTTTTCCACGATTTCCCTCCACTAAAAAAGCACCCAATTTATGAGTGCTTAATAACTACTTGATTTTCCATCCATCAACTGGATTGTAAGTTCTGTCACTTAACTCTACCCTGAAAGACATTCTCAATGCTTCTTCACATTCCTTTTGATACATTTCAAATATTTTTTTCTGTTCTAATGTAGCTGAATCGTTTATTTTCTCGCCGACAAAATTACCATTATTGTCATACACGTCTTCAATCAGATCAATAATTTCTAAAGGTGGTGCAAAAAGCATTTCACTTCAACCTCTCTTTCAGCAGTTCCATAAAGATAAATTTTGCTTCTGTATCTGAATAATCAGAGAACGCTTCTGCAAAAAATTCCCCATTATTAGTCATGGATTTGGTTTTGGCATATGAGCTAAAATATCTCGCAACATTTTCATCTGTATCAGTAACACCCAATCTTTCTAATGTTTCGGCCCTTAATTCTGTTGCAAAATCATTTCTTTCCAAGTCGTTTATGAGTTTTTGCAATGGTTCATCACTGTATGGCTTACCGTATTCAAGATGATTCTTTCGCACATAATAATCATAATTGAGAACATGCCCCATTTCATGCTTTATTATCCCTTCAATGCCTGGCTTCTTAGTCCATTTGTACTGTCCGTACATTTTTTCAGTCAACGATTTAGCATTTTCAGGAGTAAGGTTTTTATTGATGCCTAAAGACAAACTAATTCCTTTGTTCTGAATGTCTATTTCTGCTTTAGCCGTTCCATCCTCTATGAGGTGTACGTTTTTTATGATTCCTTGCAAGCTTGGATATTCTTTATAAATCTTAGCCAGCGCCTTATCCACTTCCAGTATAGTACGTTCATCAATTTCTTTCAACGTCGAATCATCGAAGTTTTCAAGTGTTGAGGATAGAGTATGTTTATTCCCATGCACTTTCTCCTTCCGCTGATTTCTTTTAAACTCAGAATGCGCCTCCAGAAAGTCTCTAAGGTTCTTCTGAGCCTGCCTCAGATTAGCCTTTGCCTCTTTCTGGTCTTCATCCTCCACAGTTCCAGCAAGTATCCTTTTACGCTTTCTGATCTCACGTTCCAATTTACGCTGGTGCTGCTCATTGTTGTAATTTTCTAGGGCTATTTTTGGGTCTTGCGGTTTTGGCAGCCTTGTCACGCCCTCAAAGTACGTAGCAAGCATGTGCCTGCAATTTGGGTGCAGAAGTCCTGCCTTAATAGCATCGGACAGCAGCTTATACTTCTCTTTGTATTTTGCAATGTATTCATCATTGGGATGGCTAAAAACATCATCAATGAGTATTTGTCCCTGCCAAGGTAAACAAAGCTTACAGGCGTTCGCATGGGCTGATACAAAGACCAGATGTACTCCGAGCTCGTCACGCTTGCTGCCCTCACCGAGTAATGTTGCTCTATGGCTCGCTGTGCGCAATGCCATTTCCGCATAGTCTGCAATATTCACGTATCTTATAATCTCGCCGTTTTTATCTTTATAGGCTATACAGTTGACGCCCTTGGCAAGAAAATCCTCTGTAGCCTTATCGATTGCCTTACCAAGTGATATAGCCCCACTGGATAGCTGAAACTCCGTTTTAAAGATTGTTTGGCGGTACACGTCATCCATCTTGCGGTATACAGCTTGTTGCACGTCCTCAAAGTCATTTTTTGTTGATTTGATAAGTGCGTCGAGCTTCTTCCGGTTCGTACCGAAAAATTGACTTTCCTGAGGAGGTTCTTCGCCGGGAAGCCCGGTATTGACCCCATCCTGCGGCAGTTTGATATCAGCTTTACGCTCTCCTACGCTAAAGTGATTACGTAAGACCTGCTCGATCGTTGTGCTGATACGCTTTTTAAACCTGTATATGACGCTGGTTGTCTCCTTGCGGTACTCCTGCAGGTTACGCAGTTTAGCCTTTTGCCACATTTCCCAGCTAAATCCACGCGCCTGTTCTTCAACTTTATGATTGATAAAGTTACGGCGCAGTGATGCCACGAGCTCCATCTCCATTTCCTTGAAGATATCCCTCAGTGCATATGGATCTTTCACTTTCTTTGCCATTATTCACCTTCATAATCTTCTGGTGTAGGTGTCTTACCACCTAGATCATCAAACTCTGATATAACAGGCTCTTGTGTTTCCATGACGCCATTCTCAATACGCAGCCGCTTTATTTCTTCCGCTTTCCATTCCTCATCTTTACTATCGCCGTACATTTCATCCACTGACGCCTCAACTGACATAATGACTTTGCCTGGTCTTGCTTTGGCAACAGTTTCCACAGTCGCTTCAAACGATGGACTTGCGTATTCTCCGAAATTAACTGTAACATCGACATCGTTACCACTCGAATTTTTTGTGTAAGTATCAAAAGCCTTGATAACGCAGTTTATTACCTCAGGAAGTGTTTTTTGTATCGCTTCAATGATGATATTTCTTGTATACAACGTGGTTTTTTCTTTTTCTCTCTGTGCTTCCGCATTATCCATCTTTTTTGTATCAATACCTAATGTAGATGGTGATATAACTCCCTGCAGACAAAGGTCTAGGAAAGAAATATAAGATTGTAGATAATTCTCAGAAGGGATGACAGGTTGCGTGACATTGATTTGATTTTCACCTTTTTCCTTCATGTTGCCTTCTATCATCAGAAATCTATCATCATATTGATTGAATTGCAGCATCTGTCCTGTTTCTGGATCACGAGGAATAAGCGCCTCCGGAATATATTGCTTTGTCCTGGCGGCTCTTACAGCATCTACCCACTGGCTGATAATCTCATCCAGCCCGTCAAAGGATGATGTTTTCTTATCAAAAATACTTTCTCCGCGATTCTCCCACTTTGTGCTATCCTTAATCTTGAACGGTACAGCCATCGCAAATCGACCGTAGATTTCATTTTCACCTTTTTCATCCGGAAGTTTATAGCCAGCGAAGGCAACATCAATAATGTTAGCTGTTTGAGGGATCGTTGATAATGGCAAAGGATCATCCATGCCCCATTCTGTTAAAACATTTTTGATGTACCCCTTGCCGTAGTGCTCGTAATGAACATAACGCTTGTGTGCGTGCTTATATTCAGTCTTGAATACACATTCCGCAAAACGGCCACGTTCATAGACGATTTCCACCTTATCCCCAGGAACAAACTCTATAATTGGATATTGTGTAAGCTTCTTATCAAATGAGATTTTAAAAGCGCCGTCACCAATGAACAGCGCTTCTTTAATTGCCTTACGTAAAACCTCATTGAAATTGTTATCTTTGCTGATGTTATCCCAATCTATTTGCCGCGCCTCGACCTCGATGCCATTTAAATCGCGTATTACGATATCAGTAAGGACCTGCACCATCAACGAAGGAAGACCTGAATGAATCTTGCGTATCTTTATACGGGGGCTTGCTGCCCAGAAGTATGAATTGTCGCGCTCTAGTTGTTTGTAAAACTCATCAAGTTCTTCTGGATCGCCTCGCATCCATATACGATTTTTTATCGCATTAGACTCAAAGTTAAATGTTTCATTCAGATAATAAATGTTTTTCTGCGCAGGTGTGATATCGAGCCATGCTCTTATCACGTTCTTTGCTTTATTAAATAGTTTCATTGCCCACCTCCTATGGATCGGATGTCTTGATATACTGCACAAATGGCAGCCATCCATACTGACCAGCATTGATTGTATGGTCATTTCTATCTTCTGGCTCGTATTTGTCTTCCTGCCAACTGTAAACCTCCAGCTCTCTGATGTGATGTATGCAGTCATCAACAACTAGATAATCACCATGATATATCCACCCTTGCTGCATATGGATACGGTCAATGATAGTTGTTTCTTTCCATGCGTCGTTAAATGTATAAATACACGGGTGAGTCCGCTTATATTTGTATAACTCTGTCAGCGTAGCTTGGTCTGCGCAGTCAACAAATACATTTTTTGCAAATCCCCAATCCTCCCTGTTTCTGTCTAGAAAGTCTATAAGTCTTCTTACAACGTCACTTGGCGCAAGCGGTGTATTCAGATCAGCGTTGTTGTATACTTCCTCGTTTAGTATGATGACCTTGCCGCATGTTGTAATGCCGATGAACAATAAAGCAATGGTATCCGGGCTATTCGCTGAGTACGATGTATCAACGCCAACAGTAAAATACCGATACGTATATTTCTTCACATCGGCTTTTGATATGACATTTTTACTCCTACTGAAATTCGGAAATACAAGCCCTGTAGCACGACCACGTAGACCAAGAATCTTATTCTTATACATTTTCGTACCAGGTGCCACTGCTTTTTTCTTGCGCTCTATGGCTTCCTGCGTAAGCGCTGCATTGTCATTAAAGTTGAAATACCAATGTATCCAGCCTTTCTCTGCTGGCTGATTCAGCATATCAAGCAGTTCTTCCGGATAATCCTTCCGGTATCTTTTTAAGGGTCTTGAACGGTTGAGAAACTCATCATATACAGGCAGCGAAGGATCATCAGGGTTTGATGTCGTCATCATATAAACACAGCGGTGCGATATCTCGCGCAAAAACTCCATATCAGCAATGTTTACCTCATCAACATAAACACATCCTACTTGACCACCAAGCACTTTCTGCCACCGCTTTTTATTGTCATACCCACATATGTAAATAATCTTAGTGCCTTTGTTTGTTTGGTACTCAATATGAGGCAGTCTGATTTTACGTTTACCGGACGGATAATACTCAGCAACTCCATTAAACTGATCCAGCAGCATACGCTCACCATTTATGACGTTTTTTTCCACTGTACCTAAATCAGCACCAGCGATAACATGAAACCTTATACCGCTATTTGCAACCTTGCACATGAATTTGAAAATGCCGACAGTTGTTTTTCCGCAGGCTGTAACACCCTCTAGAAACTCTCGCTCAGTGTCTAAGCGGAGGAAATCCTTGAATTTGGAAGATAAAAGTAACATTGGCTGCGTCATACATCATCATCCTCAAGCGGTTGCATCTGATCCACAATTCCAGCAATCGCATCCATCTTATCTTGTACGCTTTCATCAGGGGCATTATTTCTATCAGCTTTCAGCTTATCCGTCTGTGCTCTTAACTGCTCAATCTGCGCTTTCTGTAAGTCCGTAGCTTCGCTATAATGCTTATCCAGCCATTTTAGCGCAAACTCTTTGCTGACAAGTTTTATAGAGCAGCCGTCTTTGCCTTGTTTCACCTCTTGGATAAGTGTGCCGTCTACTTCTGAGCTGTCAAGGAAATCAACATAGTTGTATTCTAACCCTGTTTTCTTGTCTTTACGTCTGCCAAATGAAAGAAAGTCTGTTGCATCAGAATAAGCAATATCCATCATTTTCTGGAAGAAATCCTCAGCTGTGTACATGGCCTGCTTTATCTTAGCGTCCTTGATTGCTTGGATATGCTCTTGTATCTTAGTATTTCTCAGTAGCATGCTTCCGTTTGTCATCGCTGTTGTATAATCACAATCATACACCTTGCGGTATGCTTTTGTCGCATTAAACCATCTTACATAATATAGACAAAAAAGGCGCTGTCTCTCGGTCAGCTCCTCATTGTTCAGTGTTTCTATTTCTTCCGGCAGCAGCTCCGTTTTAGGAGGCTTCTCTATACCATTATTCTGTTTAGTAACGTTATCTTTCGGAATAGTAACGTTACCTTTCAATTCCTCGTCCCAGTGATCTAATGATTTCCACCTACGAATCTGTGTATCTTGCTTACCTACAGCTTTAGCAATATCCTTTAGCAGCATCTTACCTTTGCTATCAAGATACATCCGCTTAGCTTCGTCTCTGCTGGGACTTCTTTGTCTTGGCATAGATTAACCTCCTTTCGTTATAATTCCACTTCAGTTGACTTTATTTCATCGATATAGTGTGATTCAACTACATTTTTATTTGTCACACTTTCATATGCTTCCATTATCTTTGGCATCTGAATTGCCATCCAGTCTATCATTTCCTCATTCGCGGCCCATGCCTCGTGTGCAGCGCTGCTCTGGTCCATGCCGGATTCAAACAAAAAAGCATGTATCAGCTCGTGTCTCAATACATGCCTCTGCATTTCTTTTAGATTGTCTGTTTTATATTCCGCCGGAATGTCTTCTTGCTCACTTATGCGGATCTCCTTGGTATAGAAATCTGTTTCTCCTCCTCTACCATCAAGGGAAGGAACATATTTGATTCTATATACTGTACCTAATACATTTACCTTCATATCACAATCCTGTATACGCATGTTTACGTATATGCTTCTCAATTTCTTTACCGTCTATGGATATACGTATTTCTTTCGCACATGGCTGTGCATATTCCGGCTCTTTATCACACATGATTGATAACGCCAGCTCCAACCCGTTGTACAGTCCCTGGTTATAATCGTCATAACAACCTTTTAAGCTGCAACCCTGAACCTTACGCGCCTCCTCTAGTGATTTGATTGCTGTGCCTATATCCATATGTGCTCTGCGCTCCTTTTTCAAGAGATATTCAGTTTCTCTAAGCTTATTTGTCAATCTATATATTTCTCGCTCATTATTCCATTTCACATTTCTCAAATGCCTATTTTCTTGTCTTAAATCCATTTTTTATCCCTCCCAATACTGCATATAGCAGCAATTTCATTACGCCTGTGTGCGTTTTCTGTGTCCAGCGCCTTACGCTCTACCTTGTACCATTCGCATGCTCCGTGGCATCCTGGATGGCGTTTAGGGCAGTCCTTACATACTGTGATCATCTTATCCACTCCTTTATAGATAAAAGAAAAGTCACAGCGTTAGTGACTTCAAAATTTTAAATATAGATTAATTGCTTCTTTACAAATTTGATTAGATAAACACCATTTATCGAACTCTTGTTTATCTACTATGCCCTTTTTAGAATTGCTGTAATTGCATATTTTTGAAAAGTCTTTTTTTATGTTCTCATCAATTTCTTTAGGTATATCATCCAATGTTAGCATTCCTTTTGTTATAATGTTTTGTTTTTCTTTGTTTGCTTTTAGTCCGGTTTCTTGTTCAAATATACTTCTCGCTTCATCGTCAGATACAGTATATCGATTCCATAATTCATTAAGTTGGCATTCATCCATTTTTTCTAAATCTTCTTTACAATAGCCAAACATTACTAAATTTTTAATAATCAACAATCTATTCATAGCATACACCTTCCTTTTGTTTTATCATACTACAAACGAAGGTAAATTAAAAGCGCCCTTTTCAGACGCTTTATGCTGGTAAGTCCGCATAGGATTCCTTACCGCTATTTCCTTTTGGTTATACCGCCAGGGCAACCAATATATCTAACAGGTTTTCTCATTAGTATGAGGTCCTTCCCTGCTTTGATATCAATTACAGCGCCTTTTTTATGTCTACCTCCATGAGTGCGCTATCTCATCATTGACCAACTCGTTTCCTGCTGGTTTGCCAAGCTCATTTCGTCAGCCCAGGCCCTTAAAACGCTTGCTTCGTAATTTGCATTGAGGGTGTTTTGAAGCAAGGAAGCATTTACCCTAATCTACAGACGATACATGGATGGGGGGATCGTCTGTAGATTACGGCAGGCATCTTAGGATGCCGCGTAAGTAAATCCAAAGGGGAAAGTGAAGCACAAGGAAGAGGATCGCGCCTCATCCCCCGTACTTCCACGATATCATAATACCACGTTTTTTTGTGCAAATAGTGTCATCTTTATACAATTTTGCGATATTATTCTGTTAGCAGCCCTATACATTGCTGATGGATCATTATAGTGATAATCTTCCATCACTCGTTTATAGTATTTCTTTTCAATGAACAAGTCCACAACCAACTGCCTCTCTACAGGATTCTCTATCATGCCGATTTTTCGATTAACATCGTTTATTCTTCTTATGTAATCGTTTCTTTCTCGTATCACTTCCTCCTGTATCATCAACGGTTCCAGTTTATCAGATGCATATGGATTCCTTGCATTTTCACGCTTTGGCTCATCGTTACCATTTGGACACGATAACCCAGTTAATATCACATCATATTCTTCAATCTTTTCATTGCAAACCAGAATAGCTTTCGTGTAATACTCTACGCTCTTGCACTCTCTTTTAAACTGTTCAATTTTATCTTTCACAGTTAGCATACCTATCGCCCCTCTCTTTCATTTATGACGCATATCATCATAAAGGTAAAATACAGCATTACCGCCAGTGCTATATCAATCATGAGTAAACCTCTTCCAGGTATTGCTGCAGCTCTCCAATCGTGTAAAACAATAATTGCAGATTTTCTTCATGCAGCACATATGCACCTTTCCTGCAATTCTGATTTCATCAATTTTAACATTATATACTTTTTCTAAGGTCGTTCTCCGCATTCTTTAACCTCCTCATTGCCATCCGGATAAAATACCACAACCTGCTGTTTGTATGTATACGTCCGTCTATGCTATTGTATTTTTTCATCGGTTACCTCCCTGCGGTAGAAACGGTTT
>ERZ507044.161-NODE-161-length-54095-cov-10.1503_pt1 | contig 54095 bp, 53 predicted proteins | sample MGYA00512870_ERZ507044 | MGnify/ENA metagenome assembly ERZ507044
GCGGGTCAGTCCCGCCTGCTGTAATTGTTGATCGGAAATGTTGAGAAGTAAGTTATTTTGTTTCATATTCAGGAGCCTCATAATATTAATATTGCGGAAAATCAGGAAAAGCCCCCTAAAAGAATTGAAATTTGTAAAAATACTTTTTTGAGTTAATCTTTCTGAGCTCATTATAACTCAATACCGTTTTGTTTTCAATTTCCTTTTCCGATCTTTTGTGCTCTTCTTTCTATTTAAAAAGCTGTAACGTTTGTGCTACAGCTCTCCGATTGCTTTTTTCCTTTAAAATGAAACATTCACATTATCACGCTGATCCAGCTCGGCCTGGAAAAAGGCTTTGGCTTCCGCATGAATCAGGCCGGCGATCAGACTGGACGGAAACATCTGAAGCTTCTCGTTGTACCGCGCCACATTGGCGTTATACGCCCGACGGGCTGCCTGCAGGTGTTCCTCAACATCAGCGATCGTTTCCTGCAACTGCAGAAAATTCGCGGATGCCTGCAGCTGCGGATAGCCTTCCGCCAACATCATCAGCCGTTTCTGAGCCTGAGCATACTGATCCGCCAGCTCTGCTTTTTCCGCCAGCGTCATCGTCGCACGCAGTCTCGTCAATTCGACCAGCGTCGTCTGTTCATGCTTGACATACCCTTTCACCGTTTCCTGAATATTGGTCAGCGTATCATAGCGTTTGACCAATGCGACGTCAATTCCCGACAGCGCTTCTTCACATTTAATCCGACACCTGACTAATTGATTGTAAAGAAGTATGCCATATACGATCAATGCGATCGCCCCGATCAACAAAATCATCATCAGTCCTCCCCGCCTTTCTTATCTGGTTTATTTCTGTAATTTATGAAATGAAATCCGCTTGTTTTGTAACAATTTGAGCTTAAGGCTTTGGCCGTTGCCCACCTTCTCTGTCCGCGAGATGAAGCAGATCGATCAGCTCGCACACTAACCGTGCTTCCGTCCGGATCTCTTCCAGCTGCGCCGGGGTGATCGGCGTAAATACCGGCGGCTCAAAGCTGTTCTGCCGGTTATCCACCGCCACGTGGAATTCATGATCGAAAAAACCGTAATACATCCGGCCGGCGATTTCACGTTCCGCCTGTTCCAGTTTTTCCATAAACTGCGGTGTCAGCAGGTAAAACGCTTCATGTTCATCCTCAGCATAGACCTCAAACTGCTCATTGAATTCTTCGCTTTCCATGGCAATACGTTCGGTTTTCAAACCACTGAACCAGCCGCCCGGCTTGCCATTAGACAGAAATTCTTTTTCCCGCACCAGCAGATAATGCCCAAAGCTTTTCGGGAATTCAAACACCATCCACGGTCCTTCAAACAAGGTCGTAACGGTTGTTGTTTTTCCGGTATGCGTCACCTGCTGGGTGAGAACATCGCTGCGGCGGAACAGACAGCCGCGGCAGCTGCCCGATATCTGATCATCGCTGAAGAAACGATTGCCCGTCGGGATGAAATGAGCGTCCTCAACCCATTCCTGATTAAACCCGGCGTCGAGATTTAAATGAACATCCTCAAACATTTCCCGCAATACCGCCAGCACGATCTGATTTTTATACGCCCGGACATACTTCGGTTTTTCTGTCAGGTTGATCGCCAGAATCAAACCGACCCCGACAATCCCGGTCAATATTCCGAAAGAAACGCTGGAAAATAACAGAAGAACTCCCAGCACGATCAGGATGTAGCCAAGCAAGGTTACCGCCATGATCCTTTCCCGCCGGTGATTCAGCTGCGCTAAAGTGCCATTCAATCCGATTCCCCCATTTCTTTTTTTATTATACCATGCCGAAACTTCACAGCTGCCTTTTTAAGGAAATTGACAGACTCTGCCTGCTCTCCTTGAAGCGCCCGAAGAAAAACCGGAGCTGCCGGCATAAAGCCTTCCGTTCCGGTTTGAGAATTATTCGCGGTTGATTTTCCTTGAGAAACCAAGCGCAGCGATTTTCGTTAATCGCGGCGGAGCGCTTCAATCGGCGAAAGATTCGCCGCTTTGCGGGCCGGCATGATTCCGAAGAAAATCCCAATGGCCGAAGAGAACAGTGTCGCGATCAGGATTGTGGACAGGCTGATGCGCGGAGTCAGCGGCATCACCAGGCACAACAGCTCTGCCCCGCCGATTCCCAAAACAATCCCGATGATGCCGCCGATCGCCGTGATGATCGCCGATTCAGCCAGAAACTGCCACAGGATCGAGCTTGTCCGCGCGCCCAGACCTTTGCGGATGCCGATCTCCCGGGTTCTTTCCGTGACGGATACCAACATGATGTTCATAACGCCGATCCCGCCGACTAAAAGACTGATCGCCGCGACAAAGGAGATGAACGTCGTGATCATGTTCAGCACTTCGTTGATCTGCCCCATCTGTTCATTGAATTCCTGCATCAGAAACGCGCCCTTGCCCTGAGTCTGATGACGGCTGTCAAGCAGGCTCAGCGCCGATTGGGCGACGGCTGCGGAATATTCGTTGCCCTCGGAAATAATGTAGATGCTTCCGAAATCCTCCGTACCGATATCAAACGCCTGCAGCGCGGTATAGGGCATTTCCATCGAGATGGGCGCACCTTCATAGGTTGAGGATACAAAGGTGCCCTCGACGTCCTTGCGTACGCCGATGATCCGGATATCCTTGGTGACGTTCATGATCGAGGCTTCGATCGCCATGCCGACGATATCCGCCGTCCCAAACAGCTTTTTCGCATCCGACTCGCCGATCACGCCGACCAGGCGGCCGCCTTCAAAATCTGACTGATCAAAATAGCGGCCGTGCAGCATCGGCTGCACTGACATCGCGCCCAGATCCGGATTGCCGCCGCTGATTGACAAATCAAAGGTTCCTTTCTGCGTCAGCGCGCTGCCCCAGGCGCCCAGCGTCGGGGTCACGCCCTTGATATGGTCGATCTTCGTTTTGATTGTGTCGATATCTTTCTCCGTAATCGCCACCGGTTCCCCGGCGGTGTAGTTCTGACTTGCGTAAATATAGATCTGACCCCCGGCGATACTGTTGAGTTCGTCGCTGATCGTTCCCTTGGCGCCGTTGCCGATCGCCATAATCATGATAACGGAGGAGATGCCGATAATAATGCCCAGCATCGTCAGAATCGACCGGCCCTTGTTGGCCCGGATATTCTTGACCGCCATCTTTATATATTCAAATAGCTGCGTCATCTGCGGCCTCCTTTACTGCTGGACAGGCGTAACCTGCATTCCCTCCTGCAGTCCTGCGGCGGCGCTCAGCACGATCAGATCACCTTCGCTGAGGCCGGATTTGATTTCCGCGGCATCGTCGGAAGTCACGCCGGTCTCAACTGCTTTGCGGATCAACAGCCCGTTTTCCACAGCGTAGACGAAGCTGCCCTGACGGTCGGTATTGATCGCTTCCACCGGTACCAGCAGCGTGTTCTCCGCTTTCGCGGTGTTGACGGAAACCTTGGCTTCCACGCCCAAGAAGATGTTGTCGTCCGGATTGTCGAATCGGACCTGAGCATGGATGACCGGCGTGCCCTGGGCGTTGACCTCGGCCACCCGGCTGATTTTTTCAACCGTGCCGGTGTATTGATGGCCGGCTAAGGAAATTTGTGCTTTCTGTCCGACTGCGATTTTTTCAAGGTCATATTTCGTGATTGAAATTTCGACCATGACCTCGCGGTTGGAAGCGACGGTAATCAGCTCCGTGCCTTCGGCGGTCGCGGCGCCTTCCTTGGTGTTGACCTTGGTGACGATGCCGGAGAATTCCGCCTTGATGCCGGCGCGGGCCAGCTGCAGCAATTCGTTGGTGCTCATCGCGGCCAGCTCGCTCAGGTTTGTGTTCGCCTGCAGCTGCGTTTTCATTTCATCAGACAGAATCGAAGCCTGCGCGGAATCGCGGACGCTCTCCCGCTTGGCCAGTTCCGCTTCCTTCTGACTTAATTCCGTCGACGCTTTTTCCAGATCGGCCTGCAGCTGGACGACCTTGGCCGCCGCCGCGCCGCCGACGCTTTGAAGCTGCTGGATCTCGTCGGCAATCTGTTTCTGACGCTGATCGTTATCGGCCTGCGTCTTGTTCAAAGCGTCCAGTTCACTCTGCAGTGTACTGATTTCCTGTTTCAGCCGCTCAATTTCAGCGCTGTGATCCTCAGTCGGCGCAGGACTGGCTGAAGAATCCGTTTCCGGCTGATTGACAAGCGCATCCAGCTCCGCCTGTTTCTCGGCAATCTGCCGCTGCTTCTCGGCAATCTGCGGCTCCAGCAGGGCTTGCTCCGTTTCCAGATCGGCCGCTTCCTTCTGCAGCTCGGCAATTTTCTGCTGGTTGACCGCATTGTTGGCTTCCTGCCCGGCTTGTTCCTTCTGCGCCTGGGCCAGCTGATCCTTCAGTCCGGCCACCTTGCTGCGCAGATCGTTAGCCTCGGCATAAAGCTTTTCAGCGTCGTGCTTGGCCTGGCTGTATTCGTCGGCCTTCTCGTTGCTTTTGTTCAGACTGTCGTGATATCCGCTGCGGGCGGCCGTCAGCTCCAGATTGGCTTTCTGCACCTGTTCCTGAATCGAATCCAGATCGTAGCCGACGATCAGATCGCCTGCACTGACATTATCGCCGACCGCGACCGGAAGCTTTGCGATGTTGGCGCTGACCGGCGAAAAATACGTCTTCTCCGATAAGGAGGAAACCAGACCGCTGGTATCCAGCGTCTGTTCAATATTGCCCCGCGTCACCGGCGTCACCGCGACGGCAGGCAGCGGGGGCTTGCGCGTCAGATTGGAAACGACGATATACAGGACTAACAGTCCAACCGCGCCGAGAATGAATGTTTTCTTCTTCAGCATCGTCAATTTCCGTTTTTGTTTCTTTTTCTCCGGTTTCTTTTCCGGTTTCAGCGTTTCAACTTCAATCAGTTCCACTTGCTTTTCGTCCATCGTTATTTTCCTCCCTCGTTGAGTGTATCGGAATCAATCTTTCCGTCGCGGATATGAATGATCCGCCTGGCCTGCGCGGCGATCTCGTTGTCATGCGTAATCAGGATGACCGTGCGCCCGCTGGCGTGCATCTGTTTTAAAATCTGCAGGATTTCCTTGCTTGACGCGGAATCCAGGTTGCCGGTCGGTTCGTCCGCCAGAATCAACGGCGGGGCCGCGGCGATGGCCCGCGCGATCGCAACGCGCTGCTGCTGACCGCCGGACATCTGCGACGGCTTGTGATCAAGCCGGTGACCCAGTCCGACCTTTTCCAGCGACGATATCGCCAGCTGACGCCGTTCACGCTTGCCGATCCCGCGGTAAATCAGCGGAACCTCGACATTCTCCACAGCTGTCAGATTGGGAATTAAGTTGAATCCCTGAAAAATAAAGCCGATCTCCCGGTTACGGATATCCGATAATTCGTTATCGCTGAGCTTGGCGACGTTCTGACCGCTCAGAAAATAATCACCGGAAGTCGGAACATCCAGACAGCCCAGCTGATTCATCAGCGTGGATTTGCCGGAACCCGACTGTCCGATGATCGCAACCAGTTCGCCGCGGTTGATCGTCAGACTGACGTGATCCAGCGCGCGGACCTCCACCTCGCCCGGATTGTATATTTTACAGAGATCTCTGATCTCGATTAAAGCTTCGGACATGAACTTCCCTCCCTGTCATGCGTAAATCGTTTTTCATTATAAAGTCCAAGGCTTAAACCCATCGAAAGGATTCCTAAAGAACTTCATAAGATTTTTGTATTAGAACAGTAATACAACAATACACATCATTGCCTTTGTCAATCCTTTTCCTCAAAAATTCTGATCTTTTTTATCTTACCTCTCATTTCTTTTTTTTCTTATTTTTCTTTCTTGAGTCATATTATATTCTGAATTTCACAGAAAGCAAGCGTTTTTTTCCACTGATTCACTGACTTTCCTTGTTCATTGTACGCGCTGCGGCTTCTCTTCACCATGGATCTGGCTTGCAGGGAACTAACGATTTTGTCACATTCCCATTCTAAAAAAAACGCGGAGTTTCAGCGGCCCTCTCCGCGTTCACTCTGCGCTAAATAATTCTTAAAAACTGACTGACCCGCAGGATCAGCCAGCGGAACCGCGTCGACGACTTCATTCCCTGCACCAGCAGCATAGTCACGATCAAAACCGTCAGGCGTTGATTCAGCCGGGGCAATATCGCCGTCATCGAAAAACCGATGCCGATCGTGTATTCGATTAAACTATTAAACGATATCTGCGCTTTGACGATTTCATTTTCCATCTGGATGATTTTCTGCCCGCGCTGACCAGCGCTGATCTGATCGTAGAGATCAAACGTTTGTTCCACCGATTCCAGCTCGATCTGCTGGGTATCGGGATTCTTGAGATGATCCAGATACTGCAGCGCGGTATCCAGCCGGTAGCGTTGGGACAGCAGCTGTTCCCGTTTCTGATCCAGTACGGCTGCGTCGCCTTCGATCAACAGGGCATGGCACTCGTTCAGCGTAAACTCAAATTTCTTAAGAAAGTTGACCTGCTTCAGCATTTTCAGATCCTGCTCGGTATAATTGCGGTATCCGTTTTCTTCCCGGGTCGGATGAATCAATCCCTTCTGTTGAAGTATTTCAATTTGTTTGCGGGTCAGCCCGCTCTTTTGCATGACTTCTTTCAGCAGCATTCCGCTCACCTCGCTGTGAGCATAACACAGTCCCCAGGGGACAGGTCAACGCTTTTTCAGACAATCCGCTTGTTTTTGCTTGTTTTTCCTGAGTGAAAAACAAAACTCCGAACATAAAAAGACCCCGGGGTATTCCAGGGTCTTGATTTAAAGCCGGGTCTGATTTTCCTTCATTGCGGATTCAGGTTGAAAGAGAGTACCGCCGGGGCTGCTGAGCAGCGCTTTTCGCTGTTTCTCAGCCGATGACTTTGCCCGGATTGAGAATTCCGTTCGGGTCAAAGGCGGCCTTGATTCGTTTCATCAGCTCGATCTGTTCCGGATCCAGCGACTGTTTCAGATAGTCGCGCTTGGCATGACCGATGCCGTGTTCGCCGGAAACCTGGCCCTTCATCGCCGCGGCTTTCGCGTACAGCGCGTCCATGCAGCGCACGACCTTCTTCTGCCATTCTTCTTCCGACAGCGCATCTTTCAGCACATAGATATGCAGGTTGCCGTCGCCGGCATGACCGAAGCTGCGGATACGGATGTTTTCCTGAATTGAGAGATCGCGGGCAAACTGACAGAAGTCGGCGACCTTGTCGATATCCACGACGACGTCGCATTCGTCCATCTGCGTCGTTGAGTTCTTAATCGCTTCCAGAAACGCGCCGCGGGCATCCCAGATGCTGCTCTGGCGTTCTTCGGTATCGGAGATGAAGACGTCCTCCGCCCCTTCCTGCAAGGCCAGCTCGGCGCAGTCGTGGATCATCGCCTGCATTTCTTCCGGCGTGTTGGCGCTGTAAGAAACGATCAGGTAAGCGTTGAATTCCTTGTTCGGGAAATCCTTGCCGAGGTAATCCTGAGCGTCCTGAATGACTTCCTTTTCCATGAATTCAATCGTCGTCGCCACCGCTGGCAGCCGCATGATTTTCGGCACCAGCGTCAGCGCGTCCTTCAGCGTCGTAAACGGAATCAACAGCGAGGTCATCGCGCGCGGCTTCGGCAGCAGCTTCATCGTGATCTTCGTGACGACGGCCAGCGTGCCTTCGGAACCGACGATCAGGTCCTTTAAGGAATAGCCGGAGCTGTTCTTGGAGGTCTTGCCGCCCAGCGTCAGCACACTGCCGTCCGCCAGCACGACTTCCAGGCCGCGCACATAATCACGGGTCACGCCGTATTTCACCGCCCGCATGCCGCCGGCGTTGGTCATGACGTTGCCGCCGACCGACGCGCTCTTTTCGCCTGGATCCGGCGCGTACAACAGATTATGATTCGCTGCTTCCTCAATGATTTCCATCAGCAGCACGCCCGGCTGCAGCACGGCGTTCATCGTCTGTTCGTCAATTTCCAGAATCTTGTTCATGCGCATCATCGACAGCACGATGCCGCCGTAAATCGGCACGCAGCCCCCGCATAAACCGGTGCCCGCGCCGCGGGTCGTAACCGGCAGATGTTCTTGATCGGCATAGGCCAGAATCTGTGAAACTTCCTCCGTGCAGCCCGGCTGGATGACCAGCTCCGGGTCAAAACAGCCGTAGTGGGTCATTTCGTCATGCGTATAATCGGGATGAATTTCATCACGGACACTGACATAATCCCGTCCGGTGATCGCGCTCAGCGCTTCGATATCCCGGGTTTCTAGTTTGCGGAACATACGGTCTCTCCCTCCATTTCTTTAAGCATATTTTCAGCGATTTGCCCGGCGTCGCCGACGACCGCGACATGCGCCAGATCAAAGATCGGAGCCTGCGGATCGGTGTTGACGGCGATGATTTTCTCCGCCCCCTTCATCCCGGCGGTAAACTGGATCGCTCCGCTGATGCCGAAGGTCAGGATCAGCTTCGGCTTCACCGTTCGTCCGGACAAACCGATCTGACGGCGGACGTCGTAGCGCCCGCTTTCCACAACCGGCCGGCTGCAGGCCATCTGGGCATGCAGCTTCTGCGCTAATGCTTCGATCAGCGCCAGCGTCTTTTCATCCTTAACGCCCCGTCCGACAGCGACGAGCACTTCAGCGTCGGAAATGCTGACCTCCTGTTCCTTGTTTTCAATTTTCAGCCATTCAATCTTGGAATCCAGCTTGGCCGGATCGATCGGACAGGACACCACCTTTCCGATCCGGGCCTGCTTCACCGCCGGATCCATCACTTTATAGCGCACCGTCGCAAACTGCGGACGATGATTGGTGTTCAGAATCTGAGCCATGATGTTGCCGCCGAAAGCAGGCCGGATCTGCACCAGATCGGTATTCTCCCGCATTTCCAGAACCGTACAGTCGGCCGTTAAGCCGGTGCGGAAGCGGGCCGCGGTGCGCGGAGCGAGCGAACGTCCGCTGACCGTTGCACCGACCAGAACAACCGCCGGATGACTGCGCTGAATGCAGTCCTCAAACACTTCGGTATAATTATCCGCACGGAAATACTGGAGCCGCGCATCTTCATAGAGATAGACGTTGGCGACGCCATAATCCAGCAGGGAATCCGCCGCCTGTTCAATGTGATCGCCGATCATCAGACAGTTGACCTGTTGCCCGATAACCCGGGCCAGCTCGTGCGCCTTCCCGATCAATTCCAGCGTCACCGGATGAATCCGGCCGTCGCTGTGTTCAACGTAGACGAGAATATCATGCCATTGGGATTTGTCGATCTGCGGCTGCGGCGCGTCCACCTGTTCGCTGATCGCCTGACTTGGACAGTTGCGCAGACACATCCGGCACATCTTGCAGGCGGCGTTGATCTGAACCTGACCGTCGACCATCGCCATGGCGTTAAACGGACATTGAGTGATGCATAAACCGCAGCGCGTACATTTTTTAGGATCAATCACTAAGCCGCTCATGCGTTTTCCTCCTCCCACATTTTATCTTCTTTCAGGATTGCGACCAGCTTGGCCGCGCTTTCCGCTTCCGGCCCGTCCAGCCGCATCGTCTTCACATCATGGGTCGGCGTGAAAATCCGCTCGACCTGGGTCGGCGAGCCTGACAGACCGATTCGGGATGGATCCAAGGTCCGGCACTGCGCCGCGCTCAGCGTGTGAATCGGGTTGTCCGCGGCTTCCTTCGCGCGTTTATAGGACGGCAGATTCGGCTGGAAAATTCCTTTTTCCACCGTGATCAGGCATGGATAAGGAATCCGGGCCACCGCTTCAACCTCGGTCAGATCCTGCTTAACAATCAAGGCCTGATCGTCGGCGTCGATCAGCTCCGTAACCCAGCTGATATGCGGAATTCCCAGCACCTCGGCCATTTCCGGTCCAACCTGAGCCGTGTCGCCGTCGGTCGTCTGCTTGCCGCACAGAATCAGATCGACATGATCGATCTGGCGGATTCCAGAGGCGATCGTATACGAGGTCGCCAACACGTCGGCCCCGGCAAACTTCCGGTCCGTCAACAGCCAGCCCTCGTCGGCGCCCAGCGCGAATGCTTCCTGCAGTACCGCTTTGGCAGCCGGCGGCCCCATCGTGATCACATGGATCTTCGCACCGGTTTTCTTTCTGATCTGCAGCGCAGTTTCCATCGCGTACAGATCATATGGATTCATCTTCGTTTCAATACCGTCCCGCTTTAAGACGCCGGTAACCGGATCGACTTCGACCTTCTGCGTCGCCGGAACCTGTTTTACGCATACGACAATGTTCACTTCTCTATTTCCTCCCTGTTTTCTTCCAGCCGCAGATGCCGTTTCATCAGCTCCGCCGCTTTTTCCGTCTGTCTGGCCGCGATCGTCCGGGTCAGCTGTTCGTGCTGGTCGATCAGAATCGCCAGCGAGCTGTGCGTGGATATCTGCCGGCGGTTATGCGCGACGGAATATTCCATCAGACTGCCGACGCTGTCCAGCGCAATTTTCAGCAGGCTGTTGCCGCTGTTGTGCACCAACGCCTTGTGGAATTGCAGATCCAGCTGCGCCGCCTGCGCTTCATCCTCGCACCTTCGCATCGCCGCCACCAGCTCCATCAGTCCTTCATCCGCCCCTTTTTCAGCCGCCAGCTGCGCCGCTTTGATCTCAACGGCCAAGCGAAACTGGGCGATGTCCTGTTCGCAGCCCATCTGTGCGAACAACAGCGGGGAAATCCGCTGGATGAACGGTTCGATTTGAAAGGCCTGGACGCGCGTCTTTTCCTTCGGGCGGATCCGCACGATGCCTAACAGCGCCAGCACCTGCATCGCTTCCCGCACACAGCTGCGGCTGACGTGATAGAGCTGCGTCATCTCCCGCTCCGAGGGCAGAGCTTCGCCGATTTTCAGCCGTCCGCTGCCGATCTGACCGATCACATCGTCGACGATCATCTGCGAATTCTTTTCCTGATTTTCCATAGTTCACCCCTAACTGGTCAGACCAAGTTAATTCCATTATAGAAGAAGCGGAACAAAAATGAAAGCCCTTACAGTTAATTAATTCTTTCACGACTGATTTCCCTGCCGCATCCCCGATACGCTGTCCGTTTCCCGTAGCCTCTCAAACGCTATAAGAACATCCGTAATTGCAGTCCTGCCCCCTCATAAAAGAAAATCCAAGGATTTCTCCGGGCTGTCATCCGCCGGTCGGGATCACGCGTTGAAACATTGAAACATTATTTCATCCAATGTCTAATTTTTACGAATAAAATCTTCAAAAGCTCTTTTCACCCGATGAAAATCACGGTATGATAACTGACAGAGGAGAGTACAAAAACAATTATGGAAAATGTAAAAATGTTGATTCTGGATATCGACGGTACCCTGATCGCCCGCGGCTCGGAAACGATCCGGCCTGCGGGCGTCGAAGCGCTGCATCAGGCGCAGCGTCAGGGGATCAAGCTGTTGATCGCCACCGGCCGGGCTTATTACTTCATTCAGCAGGACGTCCACGACACGCTGAAACCGGATTATTACGTCACGATCAACGGGCAGTGTCTGATTGAAACCGGCAAGGGAATTATTGAAAAGCATGAAATTCAGGAAGACACAATGATCCGCCTGAACAAGCTGTGCGACGAGCTGGAATTGGGCGTCGGCTATAAGTTTGACGAATCGGTCGTCTGCCAGTCGCACTTCCATCAATTCCACTGGGGTTATCTGAAAGGAAAGGACGTCGGGAATTTGTTGATCGACGATACGGCCGAACAGAATTATCAGAAGACGCACGGCCTGCCGATGGGGCTGTTTATCATTGGTGATGAAGCGAAGGTCGAATCGATTACCGATCAGTTCCCGGAGCTGACCTTTACCTGGAGTTATCCGCAGGGCTATGATATTTACAGCACCGGCAACGATAAGACGACCACAATCGAATCCGTTCTGAAGCGTCTGGGCATTTCCTGGGCGGAAACCATGGCCTTCGGCGATGGGGAGAACGATATCCCGATGTTGGTCAAGGCCGGCGTCGGCGTCGCGGTAGCCAACGCGAAGGATAACGTCAAAGCGGCGGCGGATTACATCGCGCCTTCCGTTGATGAAGACGGTGTGGCCAAAGCCTTGCGGCATTTCGGCGTCATCGCCTAGCGCACAGCTATGCAGTGGGAATTTAAGATTCTGGTCTTCGATGATTTAGACAAAGCGGAAGAAGAATTGAACCAATGGGGACGAAAAGGCTGGCAGGTGGCTGCCGCCGGTTACAGCAGCGATCTGTTTCAGCGTGGCTACCTTGTCACGCTGCAGCGGCCGCTGGATCCGGATCGGTACCCGCTGCCGCGTTAATCTGAAAGACAAAGAATTCTGTATGCAAAGATTTTAAAAGCAGGGAAGCTCCCGGACGGATTGTCCTGCGGAGCTGCCGAACGCTCTAACGAAGAAAAGGATAAACGCATTGCGAAAGCAAGGTTTATCTTTTTTTCATATTCGTCAGACTGCGTCTTCATCTTTTTCAAATAAACAGAAAAACTGGAAGAGGAACAATATACAGAATAAAAGAACAATATCGGCGAAGAAAGAACAATTCTTTATTCTTTGATAACGATCTTTTATTCTTTCAAGTTCCCATTTTATTCCGTGGTTTTAGATTGAAGTCAGAAGATAAGCGGCAACAATCCACGATTGTCGATCAATCCTGCACGTAAGGAAAACAAATCATAGAAGTCGGATCGACGGTGCTGAGTTATTCCGCGGCCTCTCCTTACCACAAAAGGATAATTGGATTTTGAATTTCGGAAGATTTTTTCGCTGCTTGACGAAAACACTTGACAAGAAATTGAAATGATATCAAAATGATATCATCAAGAGGAGGTCGTGAAAGATGGAAGAAAAAATTTTAAACGCCAGGAAAGGGTTAATGCCGCTGATGCTGCTGGTCGCTGCGTTTGCCTTATCGGTCATCGCCTTGATCGCCGGCATCAGTCTGGTTGAAAACAATACGCTGGGCGGCGTACTGATCGCCATTTCCATGGTCTGGCTGACTTTAGGCTGGATTCCGTGCATGGGCGTTAAAGTGCTGAAGCCGCAGGAAGCGTTGGTGCTGACGCTGTTTGGCAAGTATGTCGGAACGTTAAAAGAAGAAGGAATTTACTATGTGAATCCGTTTGTATCCGCGGTGAACCCGGCCAGCCGGACAACACTGCGGCAAAGCGGCGACGTCAATTCCTCAGAACGGGCGATCACGACGAATAACGGCACGCAGAATCAGGTTGTGCCGACAAAGAAAATCTCGCTGAAAGTGATGACGTTGAATAACAACAAGCAGAAAATCAACGACTGCCTGGGCAATCCGGTGGAAATCGGAATCGCCGTCATCTGGCGCGTCAACGATACGGCCAAAGCGGTCTTCGCGGTAGATAACTATAAGGAATTCCTGTCGCTGCAGTGCGACGCCGCGCTGCGCGATATCGTGCGGCTGTATCCTTACGACGTCGCTCAGAATGTCGATACAACGGGCGATGGTGAACCGGATGAAGGCTCGCTGCGCGGTTCCAGTGAAATCGTAGCCAGCCGAATCCGCAAGGAAATTCAAAACCGGGTTCAGGACGCGGGCTTGGAAATTCTGGAAGCCCGGATCACCTATCTGGCCTACGCTCCGGAAATCGCCGCCGTTATGCTTCAGCGGCAGCAGGCTTCCGCGATTATCGACGCCCGCAAGATGATCGTCGACGGCGCCGTCGGCATGGTGGAAATGGCGCTGAACAAACTGAACGAAGGGGGCATGGTCGAGCTGGATGAAGAACGAAAAGCTGCCATGGTATCCAATCTGCTCGTCGTCCTGTGCGGCAATAAAGACGCGCAGCCGATCGTGAATTCAGGAAGCTTATATTAGTGGCAGATCAGGAAAAGAAGCAGGTTCCGCTGCGGATTTCCAGTAAGCTCTATGCACAGATCGCAGCCTGGGCCGAAGATGATTTCCGATCTTTAAACGGACAGATTGAATATCTGTTGACGGAATGCGTCAAACAGAGAAAGAAAAACGGCTCCCCCCGGCCGGAAAACCTGGATGAAGGGATTAAACTGGATCTCTGATAAAAGACCGCAGCTTCGCGGTCTTTTCTTAATCCTTATATTATGCTAAAAGAAACAAGGTCTTTGCCCTAGCTTCAAAATTCAGCTTGTCTTAAAAATCGTTTCAACAAAAACGCACAGAAATAAGGAAAGCTGTAAATTTGATCGCTGACCCCGATGTTTCCAGCACTAAGCTTTAAACCATAGCGGATATCAGGATACCGGTCAGAGCTGATCAGCGTCCGTAATGATTTCGCTGTTCCGTGCTTTGCCTTGACTTCTAATGGAAGCAAACTATGCTGCGTGCGGACAAAGAAATCCTGTTCTAATGTAGAGTCTTCCCGACGATAATAATAAAGGGGAATCGAACATTTGGTCAGTGCTTCCGCAACAATATTCTCATAAAGTGCGCCTTTATATACACCTAAATTCTTATTCACCCGCAAATCTTCCTGGGATTCATCGTCCAGCATGCCGATTAACAGTCCAGTATCCGCAAAATAAAGCTTAAATTTACTATCGTCGCTATTCCCCTTTAATGGAAGTTCAGGAAATTGCAGACAGGTACAACAATTAACGATTCCTGAATCACAAAGCCATTCAATGCATCCACGGTAGTCTTTAAACCGGGCGCCTCGTTCAACTTTAGATAATTGAAATTTTTTATTTTCTTTTGCTAATTGGGAAGGAATATGGTTGAAAACATTTAATATTCGCGTCTGGTCCAGACCGACGGCATATTTCCGAATGTCTTCCTTATAGTCTTCAATGAGCTGCCGCTGAAGATCCAGTGTTCCTTCAAACGTTCCTCTTTCAACATAAGTCCGCACTACCGCAGGCATTCCGCCTAAAATGCAAAAGTCAAGGAACAAGCTGCTATACGTTTCCATTTCAATTAAATTAAATGGTTTTTGATGGATAAGGTGGTTCAGCAATTCCTCTGCGATGGATTCAGAATATCCTTTAGCCCACAAAAATTCTTCAAAATCCAATGAAAATAAGGTGTAATCCGTTTTATATCCTACACTGTTGCTTTCAATTTGCTTATAGTTAATTCCCAATAAAGAACCGCTGCAGATAACGTCAAAACGCCCGTCAATCTTAAAAAATTTTAATGCAGTAGCAATATCAGGATGCGCTTGCAGCTCATCAAAAAAAATCAAAGTTTTCCCAGGAATAAAACGTTTTGATGGATCCATTCTCGAAATATTCTTAATAATCTCTGATGGTTTATATCCATCCTCTGTGATTAAGCGATATTTAGGTTCCTCAACAAAATTAATGACTACAACACTTTCATACGCTGCCTTGGCAAACCGCAGAATGGACTCCGTCTTTCCCACTTGCCGCGGTCCTTTTACAATCAGTGGTTTATGATCAGCCTCTTCTTTCCACGCTATCAGATAGTCGTCGATTTTCCTCTTTAAATAAAGCATAGCGCACCTCCCTTATTAAGATTATACATAATTTTGAGGGATTTATCCATGGTTTGCAACACAAAACATAGCGATTTTCTCATTCATAATCACATAAAAATTAGCGAATTTTACATATAAATTAACACAAAAATGAGGGAATTGATGTTTTTTTCTTTTTCTTTCCCAGACAAGTGGTTGTTCCCCACTTTTTTTCTCAGCAAAAAAGAATCAGGTTCAGCTTTCAAAGCAGAAATCCTGATTCTTTTCCTTTTTCCGATTCAGCTTACAATTCTTCGCCGAGGATCGTCTTCACGGCAACCCGGCCCTGCGTCATCGTGCGGCCGACCGCAACGCCGACGAAATATTCCGGATAATTGCCCGCAAAGAAGCTGCCTGAACAATCGCCGATCGAATACAAGCCTTCAATAATTTGATGGTTCGTATCATAAACCTGACACTTGCGGTTGATCCGCAGGCCATCGCAGGTGGTCAGCAGACTGCCGCCCAGGAAGCAGCCATAATACGGCGCGGCCGCGACCGGGCGCATCCGGTACGCCTCTTTGCCAAAATCCTCGTCGACGCCCTTCGCACACAATTCATTGTACCGCTCGACTGTCGCTTTCAGATTATCCGCCGGAATTCCCAGCTTCTCCGCCAGTTCCTCAATCGTATCCGCTTTGAAGATCAGGCCTTGTTCGACATAGCTTTCGATCATTGGCACAATTCCGTCGTTCTTCGCAATATTGACGGAAATCTGAGCACAGCCGTATTGATCATAGGCCAGGATTGCGTCGGTGATATTGGCGTCCATAATCGCCGCATACACACCGTCGGTTTGTAAAGACGCCGCGTAATTCAGAAAATCATACGGGCAGGATTCATTTGCGAATCGGAAGCCTTCTTTATTGACCTTTAAATGCGGCTGCGTGCCCGGGTTAAACTGATAGACCGTGCCTGGGAAAGCGAGGTTGCCCTGCCCATCATCGACATAACCGGCCTTGACGCCCGGCGCGACCAAACCACGGTCAAAGATCATCGGCGCATCGGTCGTGTCCATCTTCGCGCCAGCCCAGATCCCGGCGCGGATGCCCATGCCGGTATCCGGACCATAGTAGCTGTTGGCGGTGACGCATTCGTTGACAATCGGCGCCAGCGCTTTCACCATTTTGGGATTGCCCGGATATCCGCCGGTCGCCAGAATGACGTTTTCAGCATTGATTTTTACATAAGCCCCCTTTGCGTCGGTGAAGATCGCTCCGGTGACTTTGCCGCTTTCATTCTGATTCAGCCGTACCAGTGTCATCGAATAATTTACCTGATAGCCTAAATCCTGAATATGCTTCTCCAGGAAGCGATTGCGCTCACAGCCCATCGCTCCGGCAAATTCGCTGCCCTCCGGCGCGCTGATTGTATGCCAGATCGACGGTACATAGTATTCCATATGGTTGCCGCCGACATGATTCTCATGCGCGATGTTGACCGACGCGCTTAACCCCAGGCTTTCCAGATAACGGATCATCTCTGCGCTGTTGTTCATCCACATTTTGATGACATCCATATCGCACTTATAGGAAGCGTAGCGGGCGATTTCATTCAACAGCCGATCTTTCTGCACCGTGACCCCGGCCTTTTTCATCGCTTCGGTGTCCAGCGCACCGATCCAGTGCCGCGTATCGCCGAGCGTTTCATTCTGTTCGCACAGGATGAAATCCATCTTGGCGTCCGCCGCGGTCGCCGCGGCCATCATCCCGCCGTTGCCCGCGCCGATGATCAACAGGCTGGTATCCAATGTGGAAGTAATCTGCGAATCCGCGATCTCCGGAGCTTCACCCAGCCAGTCTTCAAAATCGCTGTCTGTGTTTTCATTCAGAGCGGCGGCCAGCCCCTGAGCCTGGGCGATACAGTTGCCAACCGCTTTCTTAATCGCCGGAATGGTGATATCCGCCGTCGCGGCTGTTTCCACATCCACGGATTGTTTCTCGACGATCAGTTTTGCCAGCTCGTCCGCTGCCGCCTTTCCGATCGATTCCGTTTCTCCGTCAGCAGCGATAGTACAATCGGTAATCTTATCCGCTGTGAATGTCATCTCTACCTGAATATAGCTGGAATAACCTTTGACGCTTGCGGAATACGTCCCCGGCGTATAGATTCCCTTGCTTGCGGCCGGAGCGTCGTTAACAGCACATCCGCTCAGGCTGACAGCCGCCAGGCCGAGCGCGCCTGCCGCCGCGCCCTTCAGGAAATCCCGGCGGGTTATGTTCTTAGAACTCATGTTTTTTCCTCCCTTTTCTCTCGTTGTGTTCATTATTTCACATAACAACTTGCAAAAGAAGTCTGAATTCCTTATGATGGTTTGTAGGAAAACCTTATAACAAGATCAAAAGATTTCGATACTGAAACGGGAGGAATCAAGGATGCTTAATCATCAGCTGGCAACGTTTATTCAGGTTGCCGAAAACGGCAGTTTTTCCAAAGCAGCCGAGAAGCTCTACATCACGCCCAGCGCCGTGATTCAGCAGATCAACAATCTGGAACAGGAGCTTCAGGTGACTTTGTTCAAGCGGACACGCCACGGAACTCAGCTCACCCCGGCCGGCGACTATCTTTTTCAACAAGCCGGGCCGCTGATTCAGACCTGCCGGGAAATTGAGGAAAATCTGATCCTGATTCATCGCCAGGATCAGCAGAAAATTACGATCGGCACAAGTCTGTTGATGAAATGCCGTGTTTTTTATCCGCTGTGGACGCGGTTTCAAAAGGAAGTATCCGATCAGATCCCCGTTGAACTTCTTGACCTTGCGTTGAATACGGAAGCATACAAAGCCGATCTTATAGAAGGAATTGATGATGGCGAACCCTGGCAGCGCGGCCGCAGCTTCCTGAATTTGTTTCGTGTCCCGATCGCCGTTGCGGTCGCGCGGGATCATCCGTTAGCGGCCAAAACGTGTTTAACGCTTGCGGACATGCGGCCTTATACACTGGTCACGATCCGTTCCCACATGTCCGATGAACTGGATCGTCTTCAGCAGGAAGCCAAAGCGCTCGGCGTTCACGTCGTCGAGGTGCCGCGCTATGATCTCTCCGTTTTCAGCCGCTGCATTGTCCGGCAGGATTGCTTGCAGACGCCGTTGTGCTGGAAGGATATCCATCCTGATCTGGTGACGATTCCCTGCGACTGGAATTATTCGCTGGCCTATGGGTTCCATTATGCCAAGAATCCCAGTCCGGCCGTCCGAGAATTTTTACGCTTTGTCCGGCAGGTTGCCGAAACAGAAGTGCTTCACCTTTAAACGTTTTTATAAAACTTCCTATCCAAAAGAAAACCGCGTTGATCAGACTTTTCAATCCGATCAGCGCGGCAGTTTTTTTATTATCCGAGACAGCGCTATTTTCAGCCTTTCAGCTTTTCACCCGCTTTATAAACGGTGCGGACCTTGCGGACACAGGAAATATCCTGCAGCGGATCGCCTTCAATCGCGATGATATCCGCGACTTTTCCCGCTTCAATCGTGCCGTAGTCCTTCAGTACGCCGATGCAGTCGGCCCCGTTGCGCGTGGAAGCGACGATCGCGTCCATCGGCTTCATCCCGTTGGCGACCATCAACTCCAGCTCAAACGCCGAATTGTTATGGAAGTTATACGGCGTGCCGGCGTCCGTGCCCATCGCGATCTTCACACCGCGCTGATAGGCTTTCTTAAAGCTTTCAATATGCGCGTCAACGACCAGATTCGCTTTGCGCAAAACATAATCCTTCATGCCTTTTTCCACGCCGGCGTCCAGAATGCAGCGCGGCGCGGCTAACGTTGGAACCAGGTATGTTCCATGTTCGACCATCCAGTCGATGCATTCATCATCCAGGAAAATGCCATGCTCGATGGAGTCGATGCCGGCGTGCAGGGCATTCTTGATTCCCTGGGTGCCCTGGGCATGCGTCGCGGTTTTGCGGTCGGCCTTGTGCGCCTCGTCGATCGCCGCCTTCATTTCTTCCATCGTCAGCTGCGCACTGCCCGGTTCCACACCCGGGGTCATTACGCCGCCGGTCGCCATGATCTTGATCAGATCCACGCCGTGCTTCAACAGCTCGCGGGCATGTTTGCGGCATTCGTCTACCCCGTCGGATTCCAGTCCGCTTTTCCAGCCATGGCCGCCGGTCATCGTAATCACCCGGCCGGCACAGAACATGTGCGGTCCAACGACTTTTCCTTCTTCGATGCATTTTTTCATTTCCAGATCGTAATATTGTTCAGACCCCAGCGAACGGACAAACGTCACGCCGCTGTCGATATAATCGTGCGCGTTCTTCATCCCCCACCAAGCTTTTTCCATCGTGGTCAGCGCGTTTTCTTCCTCATCGCTGATGCCCACTGGAGACAAAGAGTGAACATGACAGTTGATCATGCCCGGCATGACGGTCATTTCGCTTAAATCCACCCATTCTTCCTCGTTCTTCCCGTGGAAATCTTCGATCGCGGCAATCCGTCCGTTTTCAACGCAGATGGCCTGGTTCTTTTTTGGTTCAGCGCCAGTGCCGTCGATCAGCGTTCCGGCATGAATCCAGAATTTTTTCATTGATTACTCCCCCTCGTTTGTTTTCTTATCTTTCATTATAGCGCATTTTTATTTTCAGACAACTTGAAAATAGTTTCATCAGATCAAACTTCTTTAAGTAATCCCATTTCCTGCCCCTCGCTAAAGGCTTCAGCCTGAACCTTGAATAAAAAGCTCCCCGGAAGAATTCCAGAGAGCTTCATGGGAGAAAAAAGTTACTGGGCCTTGCCCGCGTTCTGACCGGCAATCATACCGAAGGTGAAGATATCGGCGATCGCGTTGCCGCCCAGACGGTTGCCCGCATGGATACCGCCAGTGACTTCGCCTGCTGCCCATAAGCCTTCGATCGGCTGGCCTTCCGCGTTCAAGACTTCCGCCGAGGTGTTGATGACCACGCCGCCCATCGTGTGGTGCAGCGAAGCCTTCCGCGGCGAGATGACGATGCCAACGTTCGGATCGTTCTCGATCGCTTCCAGATCGATCGCGCCGGCCAGGACTTCCTTGCCGAAATCCGGATCGCTCTGATTTTCAACATAGCTGTTGTATTTTTCAATGACCGTGCGCAGCTGTTCTTCCGTAAATGCCGGAGTCGCGCCGCCCGCTGCGGTCTTGGACGCTTCCGCCAGTTCAGCTAAGGTCGAACCATACCAGACATGACCGTTGTCGACCATCGACTGAACAGTCGTGCCGAACAGCCCTTCTTCCAGTGAAGCACCCTTGCACAGACCGTCGGCTTCCTTCAGGCCGCTGCCGGCATAAATGATGTAGAAGATGCCGTTATCCAGCGTCAGCGAAGCCTTCGCCAGAACGTCACGTTCCGCGTATTCGTCGACAAAGCGTTCACCCTGACCGTTGATCCAGATCTGTTCTGAAGCGTCAGCCCAGATGCCGTCGGTCATTGTGCCCTTGATCGGGGAAGAGGAAGGCATCAGCTGGGAAACACCCAGACCCGTCGTATCCGCGCCGATTTCCATCGCCATGACGATGCCGTCGCCGGTGTTGGTGCCGACATTGGTCGTCAAGGTGCGGTCAGTCAGATCATCGCCCCAGTATTCGTCATACTGCTTGACCATCGCCGGATTTGCGCAGTAGCCGCCGCTGGCCAGCACAACGCCGTGTCCAGCTTCTAATGTGACTTCCGTACCGTCGGCTTTTTCAGCCTTAACACCGGTAACGCGGCCGTTGTCATCGACGATCAACGACTTCGCCGCAGTTTCCGTATAAATCGTTACGCCTTCTTTTTCCGCCGCGCTCTGCAGTACCTGAATTAACGGCAGACCTGCGGTGTAAGCATGCGTTCTTGGCCACATGGCGCCTAAAACGGTATACAGCGAATCCCCAGCGCCCGCATGAGAAGCTGTGCCAACGCCGATTGAACCCGCCCAGTCATAAGAATTCAGCGCGCTTTCCGCCAAGGTGCGGGCCAGATCAATGTTCGAAGCGATCCAGCGGCCGTCATTCATCTGGCGCAGTCCGCCCGTATAAATATGCCACATGTGCAAAGAAATCGAATCGAAGCCCGGCATGTCCTTGCCTGCTGTCTTGCCGGCATTCGCCTTATAGAAAGCCTTAATATCGCTCTGCAGCGTGGTCAGGACTTCCGCCCATTCCGGGAATTGATCCAGATGCAGATCTGCGTCGGTTGTCGACAGCGCCAGATAGGAATCCAGCGTATTTTTCTGCGCTTCCGATAAAACGCGCTCCGCCTGCGCTTCCGGGTCAACCGCGTTGAACGCGCCGCCGGCCATCATTGTATCGCCGCCCAGGAAAGAACTTTTTTCAATCAGGATGACCTTTGAGCCTTCCTGCGCTGCCGCGATCGAAGCGCTCAGGCCCGCTCCGCCGCCGCCGACAACGACGACGTCCGCAGATAATGTTTCCGCCTCGCCCGCTGCCGCGTGATAAGCGTTTGCCTTCAACGCGCTGAGATCCATGCCGGCGTTGGTCGCCGCCTCTTCAGCCGCCCGCATCAATGCGTTGCTGCAAAGCGTCGCACCGGTAACGGTGTCTAAATCAAAGGTCTGATGTTCAACGATCTGTGATGGAATGCGTTCCAGCGCCACATCGGACAGACCTGCGGTTTCATGACATTCTGTCACTTCGGCCTTGGTGATCTTTCCTTCTTCCACTGTCAGCTGGACGCTGACCGGTCCCTGCATGCCCGTTGATGTGCCTGTGAACACCCCGGACATCGTGTCCCCGGTTTTCGCCGGTTCCTGTTTTGGTGTCTGTGAACAGCCGGTCAGACTCATCGTCATCGCCAGAGCCAGAATCACAGAAAGACAAAATTTCTTCATGACTTTCCCTCCTGTTATGAATCGTAAACATTATAAACCTGTTAGCCGCTTACAGGTCAACAAGTTTGTGAACGAACAAACAGAACACATGAAAACGGATCCCTCGTAAGATCCGTTTACCGGCAAAATAGTCTGGTTTTCAGGTTTATCCCGGCGACTTTTCGGCGTATATGCAGTCTTCTTCGTCAAGGTTCTCGAAGACGTTTGACGTTGGGAAAGATGACCTCATCTTTCTCCGCTTATATTTCACCCGCCAAACCGATTCCATGAACAAAAACGCCGTTTCTCATGTAACTTAAATAAATCCGGCCGATTATATCCGTACAGATCGGTTTCCCGCGCCGCCGACATTCGTCCAGCAGCGGTTTTAGATCCTGGCAGGTGAGCTGAAACGGATCGGAAACCTCCAACATGTACTGCAGAATCTCGCCGCCTTCTTTTCGTTCCACTTCGGCAGGAAGTTTCAGATTCAGCTTCTTTTTATTGCGTTCCAGAATACCCAGGCCGATACTGACGTCCAGCGGCCGACGCTCCTCGATCACGCTCTGCACGCCGATTTTGATCGCAATATAGGAGAAGGGCATATTCTCAGACAGAATCTCAACCGCCTTCTGCACATCCGGAGTCCTGACGGCCCCAATCCCAAAATTCCAGACATTATAGCTGTTGTCACGAAACAGTGGAGCCACGCGTTCCCGTCCCTCTTTGATCATCTGAAAATAGGCCTGCATTTCCTTTAACCGCAGCAGTTTAATTTCCTGCCAGCGGATTTGTTCTTCCAGTGACTCAGCGTGTGCGCCGACCCATTGATCAATCGCTTCCAACTCCTCATTTTTCGCGTTCAGCGATTCCTGAATGCTCATGTCAAAGCTGCGCAGCATCTGCGCATGATAAATATTCAGGGCGTCCTGCGGTGTAAAATTCCGGTAATTGTTATCCTGCCGTTCTCCCTGAATCAAGCCCATCCGGTCATAATAACGAACCTTACTGCTGACAATCCCCAGCTGACGGGCAAACTCATTGACCTTCATGTATGCCACCTGCACTCTTTCCTCTTTTTAATTTTGTTGATTTCATTATAAAGCATAAACGTAATAAAAATGCTGAAAATCGCATTGATTCCAGCATTTCTTAATTTTTTAAGATTGTAAAATAAGCAGGACAGAATTACCAAAATTCATTTTCCGGCTCATCCGTGATTTCCACCCGCCGGCCGCTGACAAGATCTGTCCAGGCGCATTTCCACGCGTGCAGTTTCATCCGGCCCTGAACCGGCCGGGGATTATACAGCGGGTCGTTGACGACCGGCCGCTGAATTGACGCCAGATGGACGCGGATTTGATGTGTGCGTCCGGTTTCCAGCTGACAGCGGACCAGCGTCTGTTTCTCCTTCTGCCGGCAGCGCAGCACTTCGACATGGGTCACCGCCGGCTTGCCGGTCGGGGAAATCCGATAGGCCTTCGCGTTATGCCGGTCACGGCCGATCGGTTTATCAAGCGTCAATCTGTCCTTCGGCTTCATGACGCCGCTGACCACCGCCAGATACGTGCGGGCGATCTGCTTCTGGGCCAAAGCCTGATCCAGCTTCGGCTGAAAGAACGGACACTTGCTGAAAAGCACGATCCCGCTGGTGCCTTCGTCCAGCCGGTGAATCGGCCGGACAGTGCAATGCTGGCCGGTTTGCAGATAATACGCTGCCACCGCGTTGGCCAGTGTGCCGGTCTTCCCTTTATCATCCGGATGGACGATCATGCCGGCCGGCTTGGACACCGCCAAGATCAGCTCGTCTTCATACAAAATCCTGATCGGGATTGTCCACGGAACAAAATCCGGCTCCTCCTGCTGAAACACCTTCAGCGCCAGCTCGTCGCCGACCTTTACCTTCGCACGCTGTCGAACCGGCTGACCATTCAACGTAATTTTTCGTTCAATTTCCAGCTTGTAGCGCGCAGCCTTGGAACATCCCCACGGCGCAAGCAATTCCGCGATCGTCTGGCCTTCGGCTTGTGCCGGGATGGAAAACCGCAGCCAGGGGACATCAATCCGCAAGGGCATCATTCCCGGCCTTCCGGAAACAGATAGCCCGCCTGCTCAAACAGCGTGTCCAGATCGAGCGGGTTCGGCTTCCATGCCTGCGGCCGCGCTTGCTTTAAGAACGCCTCGGCGCAGGCCGCGTGCGCGGCTGCCCCTTTCCACAGTACGCTTTCGTCCAGATCATGCCGGCTGGTATGCACGTCGGCAATGATGCCTTTTTCCTCATTGCGCATGCCTAAGAAGGCGTAAACTCCCGGCATCCGCTGCAAATACAGCGGGAAGCTGTCCGTGCCCATCCACGGCTCGGCCTGGATTACCGCTTCTTTTCCCAACATTTCGCCGCAGACCTCGGCCGCGGTTTTCGCGTAGTCCGCGTCATTGTTCAGCGGGAAGCCCGGCGCGTTCAGCTTATCAAAACTTGCCGTGCAGTCGTAGGCTTCGGCGATGTGTTCGACAACATGGCGCAGCTTGGCCTGAAACGCCAGTCCCACTTCCCGGTTATAAAACCGCACCGTGCCCTTAAATACGCAGGTATCCGGCAGAATGTTGGATTTCGTTCCGGATTGAACCAGACCCGTGGAAATCGTCAGCGGCTCAAACGGACTGACCGTGCGCATCCGCAGCGCATTCAGCGCCTGACCGATCGCCGCATAACAATCAATCGGATTGACGCACAAATCCGGGCGGGAGCCATGCCCGCCGCGTCCCTGCAGCCGCACATGGAAGGAAAACATCCCCGCCATCAGCGGCCCGGCCTGAATTTGCAGCGTCCCGGCCGGAGTATGCGGGGAAACATGCAGACCAAACACGCTGCCCGGTTCGATGCCCGCTTTTTCCAACGCCTTCATAAGATGATAAATATTCATCGTCGCTTCTTCGCCACGTTCAAAACACAACAGTACTGTGCCTTCCAGAGCCTCCCGGTGGGTCTGAAGCAGCTTGGCCGCCGTCAATAACATCGCGGTATGACCGTCGTGGCCGCAGGCATGCTGGACGCCGGGGATCTCGCTGACGCACACTTTCTGCCGCCCGCCGCCGTTGGTCTTTTCTTCCTGGATCGGCAGCGCGTCGATATCCGCCCTTAACATGACGGTCCGGCCCGGCTTGCCGCCCTCGATCCACCCCAGCACCCCACCGTGCTCAACGATCTGCGTGCGGATGCCCTGCGCTTGTAAGAACTGATCGATCAGTGCGACCGTCTGTTCCTCGTGTGAGCTTAATTCCGGATGGCGGTGCAGCTGACGGCGCAGATTGATGCAAAGCTCGCTTAAGCGCTGCGCTTCTTCATTCCATTGAATCGTCATGATCTTCTCCTCGCTTTTTACTATTGCTTTCACTCAACCGACTTCCTGACAGGCCGAAGCCTTATGCAATGATCAGGAAATCTTTGCTTTTTCTTTGATCGCAAGCGTTCGCTTTAACTTAGCGGACGCAGTCAGCATAGAAATCAAACACCTGCTGCTCAGTCGGGAACCGGGCGATCAGAACTTCGTCGCCCATCGCTTCCGCCAGCGCTGGATCCATCGCGATCCGCTGGATGATCGCGCCTTGATACCGTTCGATGATCCATTCCATCGAATGCTGATACGCTTGTTCCTTACGCCGTCCGACAAACACGCTGGAATACGGGCGTTCCGGGTTGTAGCAAGGCTCGTGATCGATCAGGGTATCGGCCCAAATCTGATAGATGTCGATATCGTTGGCATAGTCGATCATGTCCGGCAGAAAACCTCCCGGCGGACGCATGTTAACCTCTAAGCCGATGATATCGCCCTGCCGTCCCAGCCCTTCCTGATCGCAGTCCAGGCGGAAGAATTCCAGATGGAAAAACCGGTCGCGCACGCCGAAAGCCTGCAATGTCCGCTCGCCTGCGCTGCGCAGATCGTCCGGCACCGTTTTCAGCGAATAACAGCCGATCGGCTGCTTCTCGTTGACCGAATCCATGACTGAACCGAGGTAGACATGACTGGTCGCAAAGACGACCTTGCCCTGGTTGTTGATAATCCCATCGAACGTGCAGACCGTGCCGTGGACAAATTCCTCGACGATCATTCCGGAGTGCATCGTTTTTAACATCTGCTCGAGCTCCTCCGCGTTGTGGATCCGCATCGTGTCGCTCGCCCCGACGCCGCGGTCCGGCTTGGCGACTAAGGAATAGTTCACCTTTTTGGCAAACTCGCGGATCTCGGCTTTATCCTCACTGATCAGCCAGCGCGCGGCCGGCACGCCCGCTTCGGCATATTTTGCCTTCATCAGCGACTTGTGCTGACAGACGTGAAGCTGCTTGGGAAACATGCCGGTCGTGACGTGAAACAGCTCGCGCAGCTCGGCGTCCAGATTCAGCCAGTATTCGTTATTCGATTCGATCCAGTCGATCTTGCCGTACTTCCATGTGAAATAACCGCAGGCCCGGATCATCGCGTCCCGATCGGTCATCGAATAGACGCAGACCACATCGTCCAGCACTGCCCGCAGTGTTTCCGGCAAGGATTCCACCGGCGTGTCGACAATCCCCAGCACGCGCACGCCGCGATTTTTCAAAGCCCGTGCAAACAGCCAGTAATTGGATGGGAAATGCGGTGAGATCAATACGAAATTTATCATTCTGTTTCCTCCCAACACCGCTGCAGGATGCCTAATTCTTCCATCCAGACCGGTGTTTCTTCTTCCCAGCACGCCTCGCAATGCGTCCCTTCCGGGTAGCAATGCAGATATACCGACGCTTTATCCTCTAAAATCCGCTGGATCGTCAGGTTGTCGGTCGTGACCTGCGCCAGTTCTTCCTGGGTGCCGGTTTCCAGGCCGCCCCAGCTGATATAAAACTGCGTGTCTTCCTCAATCCAGGCTTCGTCAAGATCCTCGCACAATGGCTCCATGACCAATCCCAGATACGGCGACAGGCAGGCAGCCCGGCTGTAAACCGAGCTGTAACGGCCGCCGGCGTACAAGGCCATCAGACCGCCCATCGAGCTGCCGCCGATAAACGTATGTTCCCGATCCGTCAGCACTGGCAGGTTCTCGTCCACCCATTCTTTTAACTCGCCGCTCATCCAGTTCAGCAGCAGCTCGCCCTGTCCCTGTACCTCGCCCCAGACGGGATCGGCGAAATCGTAAGGGGAAAACTCCCACAGCCGGCGGTTGCCCTCATGGTTGCATTCGAGGCCGACGACGATCAACGGCAGTCCGGTTTGATCAAGGTAGTCCTTCAATCCCCAGCTTTTGCCATAGGTCGCATCCTCGTCGACAAACAGATTGTGGCCGTCAAACATATACAGCACCGGCACCTTTTGACCCGGCGTCAGTCCGTCGGGAATATACAGATGGAGCGTCCGCGCTTCGTCCAGCGGCGTAATCCATGTTTCCTGTTGAATAAGCATCTCTGTGATCCTCTTTTCTAGCCGGGAATTCCCAGCCTGACGTTTTCATTGTAGTGAATTTTCAGTCCGAGCGCAAGCCTGAAAACCGCGGGAAAGAATCAGAAACCGCCGGACACAGCCCGGCGGTCAGATTCAGAATATTAACAAAGACGGCTGATAAAATACGGGAATTGTCTGCGCCACCATGGCCAGTCGTGAACCGCGTCGCTGCCCCAGTAATCGATCCAGGCCGGGATGTTCTTATAGCCTAACAGTTCCTGCATCCTACGGGTATCCTGCTGAGCTTCCTGTTCCCAATCGCCCTGGCCGCAGCACAGCACGATATCGCAGTGCCGGTATTTTTCCACGTACGGATGATCGGCCGGCATCTGATCAAGATAATCGATCGTGGAGTTGTTGTAAACCAGATCGTCCATATAGCCGCCGAAGTACCACTTACTGGAATAAATGCCGCTTAAGCCGATCGTGCCGTTGAACAGATCCGGCCAGCGGAACATGAAATTCACAGCGTGAAGCGCCCCCAGACTGCAGCCGGTCGTCAGAATCCCGCCGGCCCGCCGGCCGTCGTTGGACCACTGGTTAATCTCGAGGATCCGCGGCGCCAGCTCTTCCACGATGTAGCGGGCATAAGCCTCATGGCGCTCGATCCGGCCGCGGCATTCGCGGTCGAAAGCGGCCCAGGTCTCCCAGTCGATGCTGTCGCAGGTAAACAGCTGAAGCCGGCCCTGTTCAAGCAGATCCTGCACGGCCCCGACCATCCCGAAATTCTCAAAATCATAGAACCGGCCGCTCTGCGCCGGAAATACCAGACAGGGCCGCCCGGCATGACCGTAAACCTTGAATTCCATCATCCGGTCAAGATGATAACTGTATTCGTTATAATACGCTGTATGCATGTTTTCTACTCCTTGGTCATGGTAAAGCTGACGAATTCCATCATGTCGTCAACATCCGCGAAACGAGCGGTGATCATGTCGTTGCCCATCGCCGGGGCTAAGACCTCCGGCATCGTTTCCGCCATCACGATCGCGCTGCCGTAGCGCTCATGCACCTCAGCGAGAGTATGACGGTAAGCCAGACGGTGACGGCGGCCCGTATAAACGCAATAATACGGCCGGTGCGAAGGATCGAAATACCCATGATCATACGCGACCATGTTCGCCCAGATTTTATAGACGTCGATATCGTTGGCATAGTTCATCATGTCCGGGGTATAGCCTCCCGGCGGACGCATGTTCACTTCCAGGCCGATCAGATCGCCTCGTTTGCCTAATCCTTCCTTATCTTCAGTCAGGCGGAAAAACTCGCAGTGGAAAAACCGGCTCTGCGTCGGAAACGCCGCGATCACGCGCCGTCCGGCATCCTTGAGATCTTCCGGGATCTGGCGCACGGAATAATAATAGATGTCCTCCTCATGATTGACGATTTCCATGATCGGCCGCGGAAACACATGCGACGTCTCAAAGATCGGCTCGCGCTCGCGGTTGGCGATGCCGTCATAGGATTCAATCGAGCCCGGCACGTATTCTTCCATGATGTACTGCGTTTCCGGCAGATGATCGTAGAATTCATGCAGCTGCGCTTGGTTTTCCAGCTTGTAGGTCGCGTTGGCGCCGACGCCGTTATCCGGTTTGACGACAACCGGATAGCCCGTCTGCGCGACAAATGCCAGTCCGGCTTCCCGCTCGGACACCAGATGCCAGCGTGCTGTGCGGACTCCGGCTTTTTCATACAGCGCCTTCATCTGGCTCTTGTATTTAATGAAGGAAATCGCTTCGTTGCGCACGCCGCTGGTCACGTTGAAATCCGTGCGCAGCCGGGCGTCCTGCATCAGCCAGTATTCGTTGTTGGATTCGATCCAGTCGATCTTGCCATAGCGGAACGCAAAAAAAGCGCAGGCTTTATACACCTCTTCATAGTTTTCCAGACTTGAAACTTTGTAGTATTCCTGTAAGTTCTGCTTGAGGTTGTCTTCAAGCTGCTCGTATGGAGCATCCCCGATTCCCAGCACGCGGACGCCGTTCTGTTTCAGACAACGGCAAAAGTTCCAATACGTCTTGGGAAAGTTCGGCGATATAAAAATAAAATTCATGGATATTCCCCACCTTTGTTCAAATTTCATTGTAGCAGAATCGAACGTTTTTTTAAATTGATTAAGCGGCAAAAATACCAGAATTCTGAAATAACTTGCTGAAAGAAATGAAAGAAGATGAAATCATCAAGGATACTGAAAACCCGGCGTACTGTTCAAAGCTGGAAATGAAGCCAACGTCACGGGATAAAACAAGAAACGATCCGCGTTTTTTAGCGGATCGCCTGTTCTCCAGGGAATCGTCTGATTCTCATGTCTCTGATATTAGTTGATTTCAGCAAGTTTCTTCCTTTTATTTTCCCTTCAACCAGCTTACCCCAGATTGGCCGCCGTCAGGCGTTTGCGCATTAAATCCGGATCCGTACAGGCCAATAACGCGGTCTCCTTTGTGATCCGACCGGCCTTCAGCAAATTCAACAGACTGGCATCCATCGTGATCATGCCCTCCCGGGCGTTAGCCTGAATCGTGTTGTCGATCTGATGGATCTTATTCTCGCGAATCTGCGTCTGGACGGCATTGTTGACCTTCATGATCTCAAAGGCCGGTATCAAGCCGCCCCCAACCGCCGGAATCAGCTGCTGGGACACGATCGCCTGCAGCACCATCGACAGCTGCACGCGGATCTGTTGCTGCTTCTCGGCCGGGAACACGTCGATAATCCGGTTGATCGTATTCGCCGCGCCGGTTGTGTGCAGCGAGGAAAAGACCAGATGCCCTGTTTCCGCCGCTGACAACACTGTCTGCATCGTTTCCAGTTCGCGCATTTCCCCGACCAGAATCACATCCGGTGCTTCCCGCAGCGCCGCGGTCAGAGCGTGGATATAATCGGGCGTATCCTGACCGATTTCACGCTGGCTGACAATGCTTTTCTGATGCCGGTGGAGCACTTCAATCGGATCCTCAATCGTGATGATATGCCCGCTGCGGCTATGGTTGATTGCGTCGATCAGACAGGCCAGCGTCGTGGACTTGCCGCTGCCGGCCGCCCCGGTGATCAGCACCAGCCCCTTTTTCAATTCGGAAAACGCCAGGATTTCCGGTCCGATATGCAGCTCATTCGCATCCGGCAAAACGAACCGCACGACCCGCAGCACCGCCGCTAACGATCCGCGCTGACGATAAACATTGACGCGGAAGCGCCCCATCTGGGAAAGCGAAAAGGAAAAATCATCCTCGCCCGTCTGATGCAGCCGGTCCATCGTCCGATTCTGGCTCAATTTAAAAATTTCCTGAATCAACGCTTCAGTCATCGCCGGCGTCAGCCGCTGATCATCCAGCTGAATCATTTCACCGTTAATTTTTATCGTCAGCGGTGTCCCGGCGACAATAAAAATATCCGAAGCCCGGCGGTCGACCGCCTGCCGCAATATCGTTGGACAGTCCATCAGCGTTCCTCCTTTTCCATTTTTGTTTCACTGTAATGCGCCTGCACCCGGCTGATCGCTTTATCGCTCAGCTGCAGCTGCGCGTTAGCCTGAACATAGGACAACACCGCGAAGGTTGTCATGCACAACAGGCAAAATAACATCAATAACGGTGCGATCCCCGTGCCGATATGCACCGCGGTTTGGGTTTCCTGACGATGACTCATGACTTCCCGCCTCCTGTGATCGGACCGATTTCCACCAGAATCCGGCCATCCTTCACCCGCACGACACGCAGGACGGCGGCTTTTTCTTCATTGTGGACCGATCGTTCAATTTCAATCTGATAAACGCCGTTTTCCTGCAGTTTTCCACTCTCGTCGCTCTGCCACAGACAGGCCTCGGGTTCACATTGCTGCGGCCACAGCGTGGTCAGTGATACATCGGAATGAGTCCGCAGCTGTTCGGCCAGCGGCTGGGCCAACCGCAGCGCCTGATTCTGATCCAGCGCTAAATGATGCCTGGCGCTGGCCAGCGCGAACAAGCGTACGCACAGCACAGAACCCAGGGCAAAGCAGAGAATCACAAACAACAGCTCGCTGAGGAAATAAAACGAGCTGGAACGCTGCCGTATTTTCATTCCGCATCCTCCTTCAGCTCAAGGCTCAGCGTGGCGATTCCCGATTCGCCCTGCCATTGCACCTGCAGCGACGATCCCTGCAGCTCAAAGCGAATCGGCGCCGAAGCCGCCAATTTCTCCCCGGCGCTCAAATCCAGCGGCCTGTTGGCGCCCATCAGCAGTTCCATCAGCTGACCCTCCTGAACATAGAACACCGTTTCGTACGTCCGTCCGTCAATTTCTTCCCGGATCATGAGACACTCCTGATCTCCGATCCGCTGCACGCGCACCTGATCGCCGCGGACGCCCTGCAGCCGATTGAACAACACCAGATAGGGCAGCTGCACCTGGTCATCCTGCCGTTGTTCCCGCAGCATCCGCTGATAAAAGGAAGCGCACCGCTCGATCGTCACAAACGAACAGCCGACAAACAACGTCAATAACAGAAGCATAAAGACCATTTCCGTCACAGACCGCTTCATCGCGCCGCCCCCTTCCGGTAAACCGCGACGTCCGGCTTCATATTGGAGCCGAGCGATTGATAAAACACATTGTATTTCCCATGGTCGATGACGACTCCATAGTTTTGTTCCAGATAACTCACGTCCTCAGGATAACTTCCCTCCAACGCATAGCACAGCACCGCCGCCTGTTCGATCCGCTGCTCGATCAGCTGCGCTTCTTCATTCCGGATCTGTCCCGAGGTCTGGTTCAGAGAATGAACGATCCCCCAGAAAAGCGCCGCGAAGATCAGAATAATGGCTGTGATTTTTCCCAGCTTCTTCATCGGGTTACCCAATGCTGGACATGATGTTCATCAGCGGCAGCATCACGGAAAGCAGAATCGCCCCGACGATCACCGAAAGCAGCACGATCATCAGCGGTTCGATCGTATTTAAGAACTGGTTTACGGCGGTTTCGGTATCGTCGTCATAGCGCTCGGCTACCTGCGCGATCATCTCATCGCCCCGCCCAGCCCGCAGGCCGATGCCGATCATCCGGGCATAAGCTTCTTTAAACAATCCACAATCCAGCAAGGCCCGGTCGAAGTTTTCGCCCTCGTCCATTTTCTGCATACAGGCGCGAATCTGTTTTTGCACTCCCGGATGCTCGATCAGCGTTTCCAATCCCTGCAGCGCTTCGCTGATCTCTACACCGCTGCGGGTAAACAAGGACAACGCGAACGCCGCCTGCGCCAGCGACAGCTCGCGGCACACACCGCTGATCAGCGGAACACGGGCAAACAGCGCCGTCAACGACAGCTGCGGATTGCGAAAATGGCGTATGGCAATCACCGCCGCACCGATCAAGGCCAGCCCGGAAATCACCGCTGCCGCGATGATTAAGCCTGACCCTGCCCGCATCAGCACCTGTGCCGATACCGGCAGCGAAATACCGAGATTGCGCAGCACTTCATCAAAGACCGGCAGCACCTTAAATAAGATCACGCCAACGACGACCATCACCATGATCAGAAGGATCAGCGGGTAAGTCAGCGCGTTCTTCAAATTAATCCGGATCTTTTCCATGCGCTGATAATACTGCGCCAGCGCTTCCAGCACCTGATCCAGATAGCCGGTCTGTTCCCCGATCCGCACCATCCGGACCATGTAGGAGTCAAACGCTTCCGTCCGTTTTAGACTGTCCGCCAACGTTTCGCCCAGCTCTATTTCATTTTTGATTTTTAACAGCGCGTCATGCAGACCGACGTCTGGCTGATCGTTCGCCACCACACCTAATCCGTCTTCTGCCGATAAGCCCGAGCTGATCATCATCGCCAGCTGCTGGCACAACAGCGCGCATTCATTCCCGGAGATTTTTTTCATGTTTTTTCCCCCTTTAATAGCGATATTTATCCTGATACTGTCCAGTGTATTTCATCTGCGTTGACGCGTAGGTCGGATCCATTCGCGTCCAGGTTTCTTTTTCAAAATAGATTTCCGGATTGATCCAGCCGGCCCCGCGGACATACACCTCGACCCAGGCATGGTAACCCTCGTCGACATAGCCGGTGATCAGGCGGGTCGGAATCTGCTGGACACGCAGCATCGTGCTCATCAGGGCGGCGTAGTCGAAACAGATGCCTTTGCCCTGGGACAGCGTGTCGTCGACAACCGGCAGGACATACTGATCTTTGACTTCCTCGGCCTTGTCCCAATCGTAGCTGACATGCTTGACCACAAAGTTGTAAATTGTCAGCACCCGTTCCAGCTCAGTCCGGCAATCCTGCGTCAAATCGAACGATTTCAGAACGCTCGCCGACTGCGGCGAGTAGTTTACAATCTGGTTGGGATAAAGAAACGGCAGGGTCTCCTCACTCAGTCTGACGTCGAACGTCTGCTTGAACAAGACGGCATATCTTGAGCCTTCGATATTCTCATACCCCCGGATTTCGTATTGTCCGCTGCCCAGGGTCAGAGGGTAGGTGATGTAATTTCCATCCTGATCAATATCATAGGGATATTCCTCACCGTCTTTGATGATTTTTAACTTTAAGCGGCGATGATCAAAACGCAGGGTTTTCACCATAATGTAGCCCTGATCGGTGTGACTGGCGTCAATCTGGATCAAATCGTCGCCCAAAATCACGTTTCCGGAAGCTTCCGGAAGATGAATTCCCGCGAGGGTGGGAGCGGGGGTTTCCTCGATCGGCGTCGGGTATTCCTGCGTTGAAGAAGGCTTGCCGGAGGAGCTGCAGGCCGACAGCAGTAACGCCAAAACGAGCCATCTGCGTATTTTCAAAATCGGCACTCCTCCTTTTTCCTGTTTCATTATAGCACAATCCAACCCCTTCCCAAACGGCGGAGTTTGCGCGTGGAATGGAAGAAAAACAAAATCCGCATATCGACGGCGTATGCGGTTGAAAAGTTCGGATATTCTAACGATTTGCACGCAGTCGGTTCTGACTGACGGTAAGCCGGGCTTCGCCCACTTCGACGGTTAATTCCGCCAGAGGATCCAGGACGATCGTCAGCTGAACATCGTCAAGATCGCTGGTCAGCGACTGCCGGAATATCAAGGCGGAGCCTTTGTGAATACGGACATGGGATAAGTCCAGCGGCAGCGGCTTCTTGTTTTGATAGCCGGTGCAGACAACCGTCATCGTGCCGTCCTGGTTTTCTTCCACGCTTCCCAATTTCAGCACAACCTTATCTTTCTTCACCATCACCCGCAGGACGGCGGCCAGTCCGACCGCTAGAATGCCCCACCCTAACAGCCATCCCCAGCCGATGTTCCATGTCGGATTGGAATGAGAAACAGACGTAAAAAGGATTCCGCGCATGCCTGAACCGTTTGATGGCAGCGCCAGGCAACTGCTTTCGAATCCGGCAAAACTCATCATAGTCAACAATCTGTGCATCATCACGGCAGGCCACCCTTTCTTTTTTCTTTATTATGCGGGAAGTGGGTTAGAAATCCGTTAGATAACGCGGTTTTCAGAGAATTATTTTACTTTGTGTCAATTCGCGGGTGTTTTCTCATTCAATAGCTCAAAGTCATAATGGAGACGGCAGCGGGAAGACGCGATTTTTTTATAAAACCGCCGGGTCAGCCGATCCATCACCAATGCAATATCGCTCTTTTCTTTTACAGTCATCAGAATCCCGAACTGCGTCTTGCTGAAGCGGGTATAAACGTCATTAGCCCGCAAACCGGAGCGGATGATGCGGTTGAGCAGATCGCCGCAGTCCTGCGCGGACAACTCAGCGTCCGTGACTTTCAGATGCGTAATTACCAGCACGATCGGCGCCGTGCTGCGCCGGGCTTCCAGACGTTTGTTTTGGACCAGCTTGGCAAAAACCGGCCGCTCGCAATAGAACGCCGCAGGCTCGCTGGTTCCTTCCAGTTCCGACAGATAATCCAGCGGCGTCATTTCCTTATCCTCGTTATCCGCTTTGATGAAGTAAACCAGCGACTGACTCTTCCCCTGAAACTCCATTCCGAATTCCTTGTAGAAAGAATCGGAAATCTTTTCATAATGTTGAATGGCGCGGGCATATTTCTTTTGATCAAGAAGAATTTTCAGATAGAGGTAATTGAGTTGATCCTGATATAAATCCTGCTGGAGGGCTTTCAGCAGCAGGGTTTCCGCCTGAGCTTCATGGTGAAGGTCGGCCAGCGACTGGGCTGCGGCCTGGACCCGCTGCAGATACAGCTGCCAGTATTGCTCACGATAGGTATAGATCCAGCTCTGGTCCAAGCCGGGCAGAAACTCGCCCGGATATAATTCTGCCAGCGCTTGCGCATAATCGGAGTCAATCGTCAAAGGATCCAGCGGTTTATTCAGCTCATCAATATCCAGCGTCAGCTCGGAACAGGCAAAGCTGTAACCGCCCCGCTGCGTCACAATCCAATCGGCCGCTCCCGTCACCGGCAGCTCCTCCAGACATTTCCGCAGCCTGTGGACTGTAAATTTCATGGCATTGAGGGGATTTTTGGAGTCTTCCCAAAACAATTCGATCAGTCGTTCTTTGGTTACCAGAGTTCCGTGATTGAGGCAAAGGCAGGCGAGAAACGCCGCTGTCTGCTTGCCCAGCAACGCAACAAGATCGATCGTCTGGTCGTTTGTTTTTAAGATAAAACCGCCAAGCATCTGAATTTTAATTCTATTCATTCGTCTGCCTCCCAGAATTTTTAATCTCTCATTAATTATATTATAATTCCAGTATTTTTACTAATAACATTGTCTTACTTTTATGAAATTTTTCAGGTGTTCTTTGGTCTCAGCGCTTTCTTGATCCGGCGAAAAAAGCAAATAAAAACAGCGGAACTTTGGAATGCGGGCATTATGGTATGAGACCTCCCCGGCAGAGTTGGTTATTTGCCTTCTCTACCTGAGAGGGGACATAGCCTATCCCGCTCCAAAGCGACGCTGTTTTATTATCCCAGGATAAAGTGGTTCAGTGCGCCAAACAGTCCTGCGCTGGCTAAGCCCATAATGACGCCGGCCAGTAAGACGCCGCCCATCACGGCTAAGACACTGGACTTAAAATCCATGTCCAGAAAGCTTGCCGCCAACGTTCCCGTCCAAGCTCCGGTGCCCGGCAGCGGGATGCCGACGAACAGCAGCAGTGCAACAAACAGACCGCGGCCGGCTTTTTCCTGAAGCTTTTTGCCGCCTTTTTCACCTTTGTCCAGACAGTAAGTAAAGAACTTGCCGATAACCGGCTTATCCGCGCCCCAGATCAGAACCTTCCGGGCAAATAGATAGATAAACGGTACAGGAATCATATTGCCGACAATCGCAACAATATAAGAGGACCACAGCGGCATGCCAAACGCCTGAGAATATGGGATGGCGCCGCGCAGCTCAATCAGGGGTACCATGGATATCAGAAAGACAAGAAAATATTTTTTTAACACATTCAGCACTCCAATTCTTTTCGTTATTTACAGCATTGCCATTGTACACGAATTCAAACTAAGTTACAAGGCAAAATGGCTTTTCTTAAGGGATTCTTAGAAATTTCCAGGCTGGTTTCTAACAAAAGGAATGGCATAAAAATAAGAAATAACGATCATCCTGATTAGGATCGTTCCTGTTTCTCACTTCCAAACTTCCGGTATTTGTAAAACATTATAAATCTGATCAATTCCATTTTGGAGTTTGGATTCACTCTTCATTGATGCAGCCTGCGTTGTTTACGCCATCCCAAAACGATTAATCCTGCCTCATTTCTCCAGTCTCGAATTACTCCGTTAGAATCTGGATTATGCCCATCTTCCCAAGCTTGCAAAAATCTCAATCTTCTGCAATTTTTGTCAGTAAAAATAAATTCGAATTTAAAATTTATTACATAAATGTCTATATCCATTCTTTTGCCGTGTCTTGTTTCTTTTATTGGCTTTTTCGATATGAGTACACGATCCTTCGCTTTATCTTAGAACATCGATTCATCATTGTATGTTTTTAACCGTTGATATGTTTTCTAACAGACTTATACCGCATCTCTTCAGCAAAAAAAATTCATGCTTCCACTCTCAAAAAGTGCTTATTAAGCCTTTTTCCGTATTTCCACTTCTGTATTTTTAACATCAAGACAACGCACGCAATGTGGCTTGAGAGTGTGATCGGGATTTCAAAAGGCTTATTTCATTTTAATCTTCGCTATAAATTCTTACTCAATTACTTTCCACTAACCAGTCTTGCCACAGCATCTTATGGCCTAACCTCTCAATTTCTTCTTACTGCCACAATATGTCATCTTAATCACCGTCTCTACATGCGGCGTGTTGGGAAACATGTCAAACGGAATCACGGTTTTCACTTCATACAAATCCATCAATTCCTTCAAGTTTTTCCCCAGCGTCGCCGGGTTGCAGGAAATATACACAATCTGCTTTGGCTGACACTGCCGCAAACTTTCGATCATCGCGCCGTCCAGTCCCGTCCGCGGCGGATCGACGACAACTGCGTCAATTTTCGTCCGGCGGATCAGCTTCTTCATTTCCTTCGCCGCATCGCCGCATACAAACCGCACGTTCTCCGCCTGATTCAGCCGGGCGTTTTCCTTCGCGTTCTCCACCGCTTCCGGAACAAACTCGATTCCGATGATCGTTTTCGCCTTCTCTTTCAACATCAGCGAAATGCCGCCGACGCCGCTGTAGGCCTCGACTAGCGTATCGCACGGTTCGATCAGCGACGCGGCCATCCGCATCATCTGCAATGCCTGCGGCCGGTTCAGCTGAAAGAAAGAAGCGCAGGAAAGCGACAGCCGCACATCGCCGAACTGCACCGGCAGCCGGTCTTCCCCTGCCAGCAGCAACCACCGATTGGAAAATAACTGGCGTGTCCGTTTATCCGGATTGATATTCTGCATGATGCAGGTCATCCCCTCAATCGCCTTGAGCTTTTCTATGAACTCCTTAGGCAGGGAATCCTCCCCACTCACCAGCACGCACTGGTACTGCCCGTCAAATCCCCGCAATACCAACGTGCGCAATCCTGTTCCCCTTTTTGGATCATAGGCCTTGAGCCGGAACTGATTGGCCAGCGCCAGAACCTGCTTGCGCAACGCTTCCAGATCCGGGTCATGAATGAGACAATGAGCGATCGGCATCACGCGGTTGCTTCCTTCTTCAAACAGACCGTTCACCAGTCTGCCCCGTTCTTCCCGGATCGGCAGCTTGCACTGATTGCGGTAGCCCAATCCTGACGGACTGGCGATGACCGGCTGCACCTTACCGCGGGGAAGGCCCGCATACTTGATCAGCGCTTCCTGCACCAGCTCCCGCTTTACCTGCAGCTGGGCTTCCGGTTTCAGAATCATGAATGGACATCCCGAACAGCGCCCCTGCACCGGACACTGCGGTTTTACCCGCTGCGGACTATCATTCAGTCTTTTGACAACCTGTCCTTTCGCATACCGCGGCTGCGAGTCGAGGAGAACAATCTCGGCCGCCTCCCCCGGCAGCAGCTGATCGACGAACACCGGCTTTCCTTCCAGATAAGCGATTCCCTCGCCGTTGATCCCGATCTTTTTCGCCGTCACCGTCACGGTGCGGTCTCGATGCTTCTCCATAATGATAGCCTCCCTCTATTTTAATAATGAAAACGGAAATATCTTTTCCAGAATTTTAACCGCTGTCACATAATGCTTCAGCGGCTGAACCATATCTTTTTCCACAAACACCTGATTGACGCAGAACCCCAGATAGATGATCGAGGCGATGATATAGACGCTCAGAAACAAAATCACCATGGACGACAACGGGCCGTAAATTGATTCGTAATGGGTGAAATGATTGATGACAAAAAAGAAAAACGTACCCAACACCGACATGCAGACCGTCGTAAACAAAGCTCCCGGGGCCACCGCGCGCCATTGGTAATTACGAAACGACAACAGCCGGTAAAAGATACAGAACCCCACGAACAACACGGCAATCTGCGTCAGCAATCCGGTAAATGGAAATTGCTGGAGAACGAAGACCATCAGCCCCAGGCTGGCCAGCAGCACAACGAAATCGACCAACGATACACCGCGCATGAACCACTGCGGCAGCGCCACTTCATCCAGATGAGCGGAAATCATCAGGAAGGAATAAATCGCCCGCGACGCCACCCACAAAGAAACGACGATAAAAAAGATCAGCGGAATCAGTTCCACCGGCGAATTGCCTAAGAAAAAATCAATGAACGGACTCAGCAGATCCTGCGGGATATACTGTTCGGCAAAATCAAGAATACTTGCCAGACCCTCTGGGGAACGACGGAAAAACACGACCAGCAGCGCTGTCAGCGGCGCGAGCGCCAATAACAGCGAATACGACAGCGCGTAAACGAATGTCGTGCCGTCATACGAAGTAAACATTTCATAAACCTGCAGGATCTTTTTCATCGCGTTCTCCTTTATCCGATCTTCCCTCTATTTTACCATCGCCGCCGTCAAACGAACAGCCATTTCCCTGAAAAGAAAGCCAGACTCCAAATGGGCCTGACTCCCTTTCGTATGCTTCTTGATTCCCCATGTCTCACAGGGCAAGTTTGCCTATTTCAACAGACTTAAATTGGTATCCGTACAGAAGTTATCCACACTGTAAAGAATCAGGATCCGGTCAGCCCCCATCTGCCCCGCCAGCTGCGACATCGGCATCCGGTAGTAACGCAGATCGGCCATCGTGATCTGACTGAAATGCGGCGCCAGATATGGCGTCAGCACATGCGCGTAGGAATCCTTGATCACGAGCAATTTCTCTGCGGATGCGCTCGAGGTTGTGATTTCAACTAAAGCGTGGTTGCCGTCAAGATAGGTCATGTACTTGTCTTTTTCATCCAACCGTTGATCGCTGAACAGCGAAGTCTGCGCTTCGCCGCTTTGATCATAAACGACCTGCACGTCGAAGGGAAAAGTATAGGTCCACGTCCAGATTGGATCGCCTGGATGCCAGAATGCACCGGAGCGGGAATACTGCGTCCCCTTGAACCCCTCGGCCGCTCGCTGATAGATGAAGTCTTCGCCGGGCTTCAGCGGTTCTTCATTCCAGGCCGTCATCAATGCTTCATAGCCCGCCCAGGCCCCCTGCGCCGTCCAGTGATGGTCGGTTTTAAAATACAAGGTTTCATCCGCATTCAGCTGTGTTTTCCTGGCTTGCAGCGCGGCGCGGACGTCGACAATTTGAACGCCCGTCAGCTGACTTTCCAGAACGTCGATCAACACGTCCTGATCGGTATTGTACGCTCCCGGCGGCAGATTCTCCTTTTCCATCAGGGCCGCGGTCGGCACCAGCATGACGCTGATTGGAATCTCCGACTGCGCGGCAAAGGCGTTGATCTTGGCGATGTTCTTCGCACTTTGCGTCCTGTCCACAACATCCACCTGACCGATCAGCCAGTCCTCGCGTCCGAAATAAACATTCTGATTTTCAATTTTGCCCAGTGCGCGCTCCCCTGCCGCTTTCACGCCGATCCACAGATCCCGGGCGATAAACTGATCTGTAAACCACTCCTCCAGATCCGTCGTGTAATCATCAAAGAAAAACCGTTTCCAGCTGAACTCGGGAAACTGCGCCAGCACCCGGTTTTCCGCGTCCGAGAAGGTCCGCTGGGGAGAAAACAGATTTAAAATTGTGAAACAGCCCAGAAAACCGCAGAAAATAACGATCATCGCTGTCCGTGTTCCTTTTTTCATTACTGCTTTCTCCTTTCTAAAACCGGAAATATAAGAACGGATTGTACGAAGCGTCGACCAGATACGCCGTGCAGAGAATTAATCCCGCCCCGATCAATAACGGCATCACGCCTTCCCAGCAACGCCCGCGGATCTTCGTTTCGTAAAGCTGATGACCCAGCGGCGTGCTGGCCAGAATCATGATGACCAAAAGCAAGCCGTAGTCCCGCAGATAGAACAACGTCCGGGCGTTGATCAGACTCACCGCCCCCCAGCCGAACATCATCTTCAGATAGGCTAACCCGGCATCCAGATCGGTAAAGGCAAACAGCACCCAGCCAAGCAGAATCAGCACCAGCGCGTAGCCATGCTGAAGCACTCCCGGCAGCCGTTCCAGAACCGGCTTGAGAAGAAATTTCTCCAGAATCAGGATCACGCCGAAGTAGATTCCCCAAAGCATGAAATTCCAGCTTGCGCCATGCCAGAAACCCGTCAGCAGCCAGACGATCATCAGGTTGCGGATCTGCTTTCCCCGGCCGTGCCGGCTGCCGCCTAAAGGGATATAAACATAATCGCGGAACCACGTGCTTAACGATATATGCCAGCGCCGCCAGAATTCTGTGATCGAACGGGAGATATATGGATAGTTGAAGTTTTCCAGAAATTCAAAGCCCAGCATTTTGCCCAGGCCGATCGCCATGTCGCTGTAACCGCTGAAATCAAAATAGATTTGAAAGGCGAACGCGATGATGCCCAACCAGGCCCCGGCCACACTCATCTCACTGGCCGGCAGTGCGGAGATCGTATCCCACAGCGCGCCGATGGAATTGGCGAGCAGCACTTTTTTGGCCAGACCAGCGACAAACCGCTGTACGCCCAAAGCAAATTGATCCGCCGTTTCCTGACGGTGATCCAGCTGTTCAGCGATATCCTTGTAGCGCACGATCGGCCCGGCGATTAACTGCGGAAACAGCGTCACGTAAGCGCCGAAGGAAACGACGCTCTTTTGGACCGGCGCCTGCCTGCGGTACACGTCGATCGGATAGGACATCGTCTGGAAGGTATAGAAGGAAATGCCCACCGGCAGGGATAAGTGCAGCGGACTGAGCGGCAAGCCCAGCGCCTGCAGATTGAGAATGAAAAAATCAGCATATTTGAAAAAGCCTAACAGACTTAAATTAAAGATGACCGAGAACCAGACAAACCGCTTCGCTTTTCTCCGGTCGTCACAATACTTATCCACCATCCTGCCGTTGTAATAGTCGACAAAGGTGGAGATCAGCATGATCACAATATAAACCGGTTCCGACCAACCATAGAAAATCAACGAGACGAGGAAAAGACAAAAATTCCTGGCATGCAGCGGCGCCAATTTAAGCACCGCCAGCACGACAGGAAGATAACCAAATAGAAATGGCAGACTGCTGAAAACCATGTTACTGCGCGGCCGCGTTCAGGCTGTCGGAAATCTCCTGCAGAATCGCGTCGGCCTGATCGGCGATGACGATCGCGATCACGTTGCCTTCCTCCAGCGTCTTGCGGTTTTTAACCAGCTCATACTGTTCCGGAAGATAGGTCGACCAGGTTTGTTCCACAGTTTCCATTCGTTTGTCCAGCGCTTTCCTGACTTCGTCCAGCTTGCCGTCCTGCGCCTCGACCAGAATGATTTCCGTCGCATGCACGTTCATCGCCGGCATGAAAATCGCGTAATCCTTGACCAGATCGCTCGACAAGCCATACATATCGACTAAGACCGTATCATCGACGTCCATCGACATCGGCAGCTGATATTCGTCGTTGCGGCGAATCGCTTCCATAATGCCTTTTAACCCTTCCGCGGTTTCCGGCGAAGCACTTGGCGTCATCGTCGGTTCAGCCGACGGCGTCGCGCTCGGCGTTGGCGACGGCTGCGGATTCTTTTTCGAACATCCCGTCAGCATCAAACAGCCGACGGCTACACAAGCTATGATTAATTTTTTCATTTTCAAATCCCTCCGTGGCATTAGCATGCCCCTTGTTGATCGCAGGTATACCCCGGATCGTATGAGAATTATATCAAAAGCCCGTTTAAAAAACTATCCCCTGTTTCTTTCGATTTCTTGACTTTTTCCTAACCCCTTTCGTTTCATTGCTTTTCATTTCTTCCCCTTCCCTTTTTTCACCAGCCCTCTTGCGATCAGACCGAAAAGCATCCCCATCCTGGCCTTCCCTTTTCCACAGCGATGAAATCTGACGCCGCAGGCTATTTTAGCGTGCTGAAAAATGATAAACTGAATACAGGGTGGGATGAAGATGAAAAAACGAATACAAAAAGCTGTCGGGAAAACGCTGCCGTTCCTTGCGTTATCCCTGTTTCTGGTCTTTCTGTTATCCTGGACCTTTGTGCCTTATACTCGCGAAAATGTTGCCAGGCATGATTTCACCGGCTATACCGCAGGAATCAAAAACAACGCCCTGCAGCAGGAATATCCCGACGATTTTTTACATCTTGTCTGGCAGCCCACGGATGAGGAAACCGCTGAGATTCTGACTTTCCTGCGCCAGCTCCGACCGGTGCAGACGGATGATTTCAATCAGAGCGCGGGCCTTTATGTCCCAACGAGTCTGGATCCGGAAGGCGTCATTCTCTTCAATGGTCAACAGCTCTACCGACTGTGCGAAGCCGGGAAAACATACAAGCATCAGCCGCTTTTGATCATCTATAAATTCTCGATCAAAGATCAGACGTTAAACTTCAAAGAATCAGTTTATTATGCCAGCAGTCAGGACGTCAGCGTTTTCATGGACAAGCTGGCTGATATCCGCGGTTCATCGGCGGATTATCCTTATTCACCCGCAACCCGGTTTCCTGTCGGCGGTTAGTTCCTTTAGCCAATCCGCCGGCATTCTGCTTCACTTTGTTTCTTTCGCGTCTGCTTCCGGGCGTTTTTTGATTTCCTTTTTAGGGCAAAAAGAAAAACAGCGACCGCTGTCCTCTTTTCATTCATTAATCAGTTAAGCCCCATTCCGGGATTTCGTTGCCGCGGCGAATCAGAATCGTTTTCTGGAAATCCGTCTGATTCAGAAACCGCAGGATCAGATCTTCTTCCGCTTTTGTGCAGCCGACCAACAGCTTTACCTCAATTTCCTTCTGCAGGATATCCGCAGCCACGACCGCGGTTTTAACCATGGAGGATTTTTCGCTGCCGCGGTACACTGCAATTCCCCCTTCGTTCGATTCGGCCGCCAGATCGACGTAATGACCGTAGTCCACCGGATAGATCAAATTCTTATATTCCGGATGCTGTTCTCCTTTTTTCCGACTTAAAACGAATTTACTGGAAAATACGAGAGTATCTATCTTCTGCCAAAAGAACGCATTGTTTTCATAATTGTCCATTGATAAATCTCCTATCTCTTTAGTATTATATCGAAAATGAAAAGACTTGTAAATCATTAATCATTCTTTACAAGTCAGTTTGAGGCTTTTTTACAGCCTTTTATGAAAATTATTTAATGGGTTTTCTTAATCAACATGGACATGACTGCGGGTAATCTCGGCAATCGTGCTGCATCCCGACATGATCATCGTTTCGCGCAGCTCGCTGCGGATCTTCTCCAACGTTAAGCGTACGCCTTCTTTACCGCCGCCAACGGCGGCCAAGGCCAGCGGCCGGCCGATCAGCACGCCGTCTGCCCCCAGGGCCAGCGCTTTAAACACATCCAATCCTGACCGGAAACCGCCGTCGACCAGAATCGTGATCTGACCCTTAACCGCAGCCGCAATTTCCGGCAGGACTTCAATCGTCGCTAACGCGTCGTCCAGCACCCGTCCGCCATGATTGCTGACAACGATCGCATCCGCTCCGGCTTCGACACACTTGCGCGCCCCTTCCACAGTCAGCACGCCCTTGACGATCAGCGGAATGCCGCCCGCCATTTCCTTCATTTTCTTCAAGTCCGCCACGCTCTTGTTGACCACCGGCGTCGTTCCTTTGCGCAGCAGCACCAAACCGGCCGCGTCGACATCGGTCGCTAACGCGAAGACCTGATGTCCCTTGAACCGCTCGATCCGCGCCTGCACGCCTTCCTCGCACCACGGCTTGATCGTCGGGATGCCCATGCCGTCGTGATCCAGCACCGCCTGCAGCGGCTTGGCGAACAGATTGTCGATGTCGATACCATCGCCCGTAAAGGCCAGCGTTCCCGCTTCCAGACACCCTTCGACCGTCGCTTTGTTGTATTCTTCCTCCGTCATCTCAGCGCCATAGTTATTCTTAATTCCGGCCACCGGCGCGCAATACACTGGCAGCGCCACGGTATTACCGAACAACGTTGACGTCGTGTCAATTTCTTTGTTTTCCACTAACACGTCCATCTGAATCCGTACGGATTTTAACTTTTCCACATTGCGGATAAACGTGCTTCCGCTGCCTTTCCCGCCCAGGCCCGGGATTTCCCCCTTGCAGGCCAGGCCGTTGCATACCGGACAAACCCGACACTTCGGCGATTTTTTCTTTGCTTCCTGAATGATTTCTTCTAAGGTCATTTCTGCCAACCCCTTTCCCTGTTCTTCATTATAAGAGTCCGGCGGGATGAAGACAAGCGATATTTGACAGAATTCGCCTGCAGCGGCAATGTCCTGTGCCGCTTACAGAATACAGAGTCAAAAACAAAGGGAGCATAATGGCAATAACGCGAAACGATTCCTTCCGCCGCCTGCAAGCCAGACTCAGAGGCTATGCTGGTTCTCCATCCGGATCACCGACAGCGCTTCCGCTGCCGATTCCACGGTCCAGCGGGCCTGTTTGCGGATTTCACGTTCCGCCCCAGCCATACAGAAGCTGTAAGGAAAGGTCTGGAAACACGGCAGATCGTTGCGGTCATCACCGATCACCGCCACTTCTTCCCGCCGTAAGCCCAATTCCCCGCAAGCCTCCAGAATTCCCCGGGCTTTATCCACGCCCGCGCTGACCATCATCAAGGTGCGGGCACTGGTTTCAATGACGTTAAGCCCCCGGTTCACCGCCAACACCCGCAGTCGCACAGCCTGGGCCGCCAATGCATCAGGATACACCGCCAGAATCATGGCAAGCTTTGCATCAGGGCGCTGCGGATCCCATAAACGAACTCGACGATGATCCTGAATCCAGCCCCGTGGATTTGCGCAATATTCGCGAACCAGCGGCAACTGTTCATCGTAAACGAGCCAGTCGTTGTCCGGCGTGACCATGGCCACCCGATTTTCCCGTTGGTCACCCCCTGAAATTTTCCACAGCTGACTTTCATCCTGCTTTGGCAAAAGATGCAGCCGGCGGCTGTTTCCCACCTCGATTACCGCTCCATTCCAGCCAACGACGGCGGCCCATCTTCGTAAACTGTAATTTTGAATATACCCGGCCGAACGCGAGGTCGCAATCCCCGCCAAGCCGCCGGCATCCTGCCAGCGCTGTAAAGCAAGCTCATTTTCCTCACTGATCCCTGCGGTTTTCTGGCCCTGCTTCCGCAGCAGCGTCCCGTCCAGATCAAGCATGACGCATCGAATCATTCTGTATCCCTCCCTGACCATTCGTCTGCGTTCATTATTTCAAAGTTCCGGAAGGAAAGCCAGCCGGCGGCGTCAGCTTACAGACACGCTTGCTGAATCAGCTGACAGGCCAGATCGTGCTCTTGCAATCTGACCAATGCCTGAAACCGCAGCTGCACCAGTTTTTTCTGCAGCACTCCGGCCAGCGGATCAGGCTGTAAGCTGAGCTCCACGAGCTGCTTTGCGTCCTCATTGATCAGCGCCGTGAGCCAGCGCAGCGTAGCGTCTGATTGATGCTTGCGCTCAACTTCTTCCTTCATCCGTCTTAAAAAGAACAGACACGCTTCCTGTTGATGACAAAGCCAGGCGGCCACCGCACCGGCAATCAATAACGGCGGTCGATGAATCACCGCCGCACAAGCCTGGGCATGCGCCAGCGCTGCTTCCGGCTGATCCAGAAGCAAAGCTGCCAGGGCGAGGCGTTCCTCAGCCATCAGCTGAACTTCCGGGCATTGAAATCGCTCGGCTTCCTGACGAACCCGCAGCGCCAACGTCTGCGCAGTTTCCGGTTCATCATTTAAAAACAGATCGGCCTGATGAATCCGGGTATGGATTGCCCGGACAAAATAGCCATTGCGTGAAAACTGATCCAGCGCCCGCTGATTCATCAACAGCGCGCTTTGCGGCCGCTGCAGACGCATCAGACAGTCGGCTTCATGGTAGCGGATCAACGCCTGCGCGCCTTCATCCTGCCCCAGAGCTTCAGCACGGATCAACCACGACTGCGCGGCTTCCACCTCATCCAGGGCTTTATGATGAATGCCGCGGTAAAGCCGATACCATTGTTGATCCTGAAGCGTCAGAGCTGAACCGGCCTTTTCCAGCACCTCCCGCAAGGCAAAGACTTCCCCAGTCCGGTTTTCACCCCGGCTGATCCGGACGATCCATTCCGCCAACAGCAGCTGAGCATAATGACAGCTGGCTGATAAAGTTTCGCGCTTCCTGCATAAATCTTCAAAGACCACGTCGCGCCGGTCCATTCGGTAATCCAGAATCGCCTGATAAAGCGGCGCCAGACTGAAATCCGGAAGCCAGACCAATGCCGGATCATAGGGCAGTGCCAATTCACTGAACAACTTGCGCAGCGTGTACTCTGCCGGCCGCTGCACGCCGTTTTCCACATCGCTTAAATACATGGCCGAAATTCCTGTCCGCTCAGCGAGGGAACGCAGCGACAGATTCTGGTCAAGCCGGTTTTGTCTGAGCATAAAGCCCAGCGCTTGTTTTGGATAATCCATTTATTTTTCACCTTTCTCTAAAATTCCTGCGGCAACAGATCCGGCGGTCAATGAAAAAAGTCTGTCCCCAGGCTCAGACAGACTAATCGAGAATTTTAGCAACTGGAATCTGACATGCCTCGGCCAGCTTTAGCGGCTCATAGATCTGCATCAGATTCATCGTATTCGCAACGATCAGCGCACAGCCGCGGGCGTCGCTGCCGGCGTCGTGGTGATCAAGCTGAATTCCCATATAATCGCAGACGTCGTTGAGCCGGTGATGTTTCAGATAGGGATAAACCTTACGGCTTAACTTCACCGTACAGAAATACGGTGCATCCGGCAGCTCCAGCCGGTACAGCGAACAGCAGCTGGCCAGCACCTTCATATCAAAACCGGCATTATGCGCGCACAACACGCCGCCGTCCAGCCACGGTTTCAGCTGCTCATAAACCTTAGGAAAAAAGGGAGCGTCCGCCACCTGATCAGGTGTGATGCCATGAATCTCAATAAATGAAGGATAGAACTCGTCGTAGTAAGGATGCGGCCGGATCAGCCAGCTCCCGCTGAACACCATCTCCCCCTCATCGAACACCGTCAGTCCCACAGCGCAGGCGCTCATCGACGAGGGATTCGCGGTTTCGAAGTCAATCGCTGCCCACTTCATTATTCGCGAACGTGATCCAGAGCTTTCTGGAATATTTCTTCTATGTGATCGTCATCCAGCGAGTAGTACACCACTTTGCCATCCTTGCGGCTGCGGACCAACCGCGTTTTCTTCAGCGAAGCCAGCTGATGCGACACTGCGGAATGCGTCATCTTGAGCAGCACCGCCAGATCGCCCACGCACATTTCCCGTTCAAACAAGGCTTTCAGTACTTTTAAACGGGTCGGATCGGCAAACATTTTGAACAATAAAGCCAGATCCTCAAATTCACTTTCGCTGAGCATTTTTTTCTCCACTTCCGCGACGATTTCGGGATGGACGATTTTTTCCTGCAGTTCTTCCTTCTCCATGCGCTTCACCACCATTGGAATTATTATATCACATTCCGCTTACTTACGGGTAACTCAGGCGGTTTCCGCTTCCGGATCAGCCTGAAAAGAAAAGTTCAGCGCCCTCCCGCTCTTCTGTTTCCCCCTCTTTAATCCTTTGCAATTTCAAAAATCTTTTAGCATTTCAAGCCGTTTTAAACGTTCTAAATTGTCTGGACAAAAAAGACCGCTTTCTTCGATCATCCGCTTAACGGCGCTGATGACTTTCGAAAAAACGGTCTTTCTCTCTGTGGTTTACGGCGAAGTCCAATCTTTATTCCAGAGGTTCAATCGTCCCGTGAAACAGAGTTTTCCCCACGTTGCTAAAAGAGAGACGTTTATCTTTTAGCCGGTACAATTTCGATCCAGTAGCCATCCGGATCTTCAATAAAATAAATTCCCATGCCTGGATTTTCAAAGCAAATCACGCCCATTTCCTGATGTTCACGATGGGCTTCTTCAAAGTGATCCGTTGTGAAGGCGAGGTGGAACTCCCCTTCTCCCAAATCATATTTTTCTTTTCTGTCTTTCAATTCCGTCAATTCCAACTGAAAATGCCCCAGGTCATCCTCCAGATAGATCAGCTGGAAGCTGCCGTCCGCCGCCGTATGCCGGCGCGCGATGTGCAGGCCGAGCGCCTTTTCGTAAAATTCCAGCGAGCGCTGCATGTTCAGCACGTTGAAGTTAAAATGATTAAACGTAAATTTCATATTTTCTGCCGGGAACTGACAGCAGAGCGCCGGCGCCGCGCCGGCTTCAGCTGCCGTTCTTTTCCTTTCGCATAGATTTTAAAATACGGTACGATCTTATTGCGGTTAAAGCATTCGATCGTTTCCGTCTGGCCGTCGGTCAGCTGCAGCCACAGCTGATCTTCGTTGTTATGTTTCTGATATTGCCAAAGCAGAATTTCTTCCCAATAAATCAACATACATTCATCACGATTTTTCCGATTGTAAAGAACCAGAAACTCATCGGTAAACTGCATTAAAATCCGGTCCGGCATCACGATCAGGGCATACGAAGAAATCGCAAGCAGGACGACACCCACAATCGCGATGGAAGATCCGGAAATGATGAAAACTCCGGAAACCAGCATCAACGCCAACAGGGATCCGATCGGTTTGACCTTGACTTCGTTGAGCACCTGCATCTCTTGCGGCAGATTGCGAATTTTCAGCACCTTTGATTTCACAGAAGAGCTTCCTTTCTTTTTCCAACATCCTTATTATACCGTGAATTTTTAACTCTGCGCGATTTTCACATCACATCACAAAATGTCGTCGGTCGCCTGCAGCGCCAGATTATGAATATTGTTCCGGGCAGTCAGGATTTTAGTGTTGGAACGGGACGGATGAACACGGTTGGTCAGCGTCACGACGCCGATGCCCAATTTGAAATCGACGATGATCGAGGGCCCGGAGAATCCGGTGTGATACAGACAGGCATCGCTGGCGTAATCGCCCAACGCATAATTCGGATCGGAGAGCACCCAGCCGATTGAGCGTTTTTCGTTCAATCCCACGGTCTGGCATTTCTGAAGCAATTCTATCGTGCGTTTGCTGAAAAACCGCTTTCCCTTGTAAACGCCGTCGTTGAGCAGCATAGTGATATAATGCGAAATATCTTCCAGCGTCGAGAACACGCCCGCATGGCCGCTGACGCCGCCCAGCTTGAACGCCTTGCCGTCATGCACGACGCCCCGCACTACGCCGCCGCGGCTTTCCATCACTTCTTCCGCACAGCAGCGCGAACGCAGGGAAGCGTCCGGCCGGTAACCCGTTTCGCTCATTTCCAGCGGATCAAACATGACCTGCTTCGCATAGCCGTCCAGACTGCCCTTCAGCTTGGCGATGACTAAGCCCAGCAGAATGAAGTTGACGTCGGAATATTTCACCTGCGTTCCGGTTGGATATTCCAGTTCCATCTTCCACACCGCTTCGATCATTTCCGCATCGTCCTTCATCTGCTTATAGCCGTTGATATCTGCCGGCAAGCCTGAACTATGGGTAATGCAGTCCTTGATCGTCAGCTCTTTCTGGCCGAACTGCGGCAGGATGTCTGCAATCTTGGTTTTCAAAGTGATCGTGCCTTCCTCAATCAGCTTGAGAATGCAGGTCGTCGTGACGAGCACCTTGGATATCGACGCCAGATCGTAGATCGTGTCCAGACCATTCGCTTCTTTTTCCGGGACTAATTGTTTATAACCGACGCTGCATGTCCACTTGTCATCCTTCGTGATCACGGCGCAGTTGCAGCCCGGGAAGATGCCCTCTTCCACGCACTGTTGTAAATATTGTTTTAACGCTTCCAGTTTTTTTTCATTCACCATGGTTTACTCTCCTCTTTCGTCCTCATTATAGCCTACTTGCGCTGAAAATTCATCCCCTATTTCCGGGCTGAGCGACGCGCTCAGATTCAGCCGGACAAGCAGTTCGCCGATCAAGGCATCCATACCCTGACCGGTAAGACAGCTCAACAGAATGCCGTCTTGCCGTTCCCATTGCGGGATTTGATCCGCCTTGTTGTAAACTGTAAGCCGTTCGATAGACAGGGCATGCAGACGGCGCAGCGTCTGCGTGACAATTTCATGCTGAATCTCCCATTGCGGATCGGAAGCGTCGATCACTTCGATTAAGAGATCCGCTTCCTGAATTTCCTGCAGCGTGGATTCAAAAGCATCAAGCAGAAAATCCGGCAGATCGCGGACAAAACCGACGGTATCACTGAGCAAAATCTCTGCCCGGCCTGCCAGCTTAATCCTTCGGGTCGCGGAATCCAGCGTCGCAAACAGCTGATCGACGGCTGCGACCTGCTTTGCCGGCGCCACAGACCGCACGGACAACAGCGCATTCATCAGCGAAGATTTCCCGGCGTTGGAATAACCGATCAAACACACCCGCGGCAAGCCGCTCAAACGGCGCCGACGGCTCTGGACAGCTTGCTGAAGCTTCAGCTGCTCCAGTTCCACGCGGATATCCCGAATTTGTTTTTCAATCGTCCGGCGTGAGCGTTCCAGCCGGGTTTCGCCAGCCCCGCGGTTGCGGACGCCCCCGCCCTGCTGCTGATCGGCATGGATCTGACCTTCGATCAGGCGCGGCAGCTGATAGGCCAGCCGCGCTGCCTCCACCTGCAGATGAGCCTGGCGCGTGCGGGCACGCCGTGCAAAGATTTCCAGGATCAGCGCGCTGCGATCCATGACCGGCAAGCCGATTTCCTGTTCCAGATTCCGCGTCTGAATCCCTGTCAGTTCGTTGACAAACACTGCGCCCTCCGCGCTCTGCGCTTCGCAGCTTTGCTTCAGTTCCGCCGCTTTTCCCGAACCGATCAAGGTCCGCGGATGTCCTTTCAGCGCTTTCTGCGTCAGCCGCGCTTTGACCTCAATCCCGCAAGCCTCACAAAGCAGCGCCGCTTCATCCAGTTTCTGCGCCCAGCTTTGATCCGTTTCCCGAGTTCTCAATCCTGCCAATACCGCTGATTTCATGTACTCCCGCCCTTCGTTTTGAATTGATAAGTCGTGCTTTTGACAGCCCTGCCCTTCCTGTTAAAATATCAAAGCCGATGCCGTTAAAATAAGAAATATGGGCCAGTAGCTCCCATATTTTCTTTTTGCAGCTGACTTTTTCTTGTCTGAATTCACCGCGCTGCGGCTTCGTTGATCAGCCCAGGATCGGCGTAATCGTCGAATTGATAATTTCTTTTAACGTTTCGCAGCTGGCGTCGAATTTGCCCTGATCAACTTCGTTCAGTTTCAGCTTGATGATCGTTTCCACGCCGGCACGCGTGATGATCGCCGGCACGCCGATATACAGTCCTTCCTGGCCATATTCCTGATTCTGATAACAGGAAACGGTCAGAATGACGTGCTCGTCATCCAGAATTGCCCGGACTAACCGGTTCAAAGACAGGCCGATGCCGTAATAGGTGGATTTCTTACGATTGATGATCTCGTAGGCAGCCTGCTGAACCTGATGATAGATCTCGTTGAGATCCTGCAGGTCGCGATGATTTTCATCGAGCATTTCCAGCAGATTTTTGCATCCGATGTAGGCGTGCGTCCATGGCACAAAACTGGAATCCCCATGCTCGCCCATGATATAGGCGTGGATGTTGCTTGTCGATATGCCCAGATATTCGCTCATTAAATAGCGCAGCCGGGCCGTGTCCAGAATGGTTCCAGAGCCGATGACGCGGTTTTTCGGCAGGCCGGAAACCTGCTGAGCGACATAGGTCATCAGATCGACCGGGTTGGACGCGATTAACAGAATTCCGTTGAAGCCGGAAGCCATGATGTTTTCTGTAATGCTTTTCATGATTTTCGTGTTGACCGCCGTCATATCCAGACGGGTCTGGCCAGGCCTCTGGGCTGTTCCGGCCGTGATGACGACCATTTCCGCATCCGCGCACTCTTCATAGCCGCCGGCTTTGATGACCAGCTTATTGCGGGCATAAGGTAAGCCGTGCTGCAAATCCATGGTTTCTCCAATCGCTTTTTCCTCATCGACGTCCACCAGGACAAGTTCATCAATTCCGCCTGTTGTTAGAAATGAATAAGCCATGCTCATTCCGACGAAGCCTGTGCCGACCAAGACGATTTTTCTGTCCTTCATAAGAATTCCGCTCCTTTTCCAGGGTCTTCTGCCCTTCTCTATCTTTATTGTAACAGGATTGCCGAAAATAGGGAGGACTATGCGCTGAAAATGCAAAAGAATGGTTAGAAACCCGATTTTCTTCACGATTTCCAACAGCTCACGGCAATCAGAAGCGCCGGCTGTCGGAAAATCCGGATCTTTGGCATGGGACATCTCAGATCGCGAACGCCCCTGATCAAGGCCATGACGTCAAAGCCGGATCGAATAGGGTAGAGGGAAAATAAATTTCGCCCCTCCCATTGCACCGTACGTACGGAT
>ERZ507044.187-NODE-187-length-48155-cov-6.99626_pt1 | contig 48155 bp, 42 predicted proteins | sample MGYA00512870_ERZ507044 | MGnify/ENA metagenome assembly ERZ507044
ATCTGTTGATTGCGTCTGGCAACAACGTGATGCGCTGGGGCTCGACGATGAATCCGTGCGTCTGATCGAGGTGACACACCAGCGTTTTGTTCTCGCCGGGGCCCAACTGAGCGATGCCGATAAAGCGCAACTCCGGGCGCTCAATACCGAAGCCGCGACGCTCACCAGCCAGTTTAACCAGCGCCTGCTGGCGGCGAATAAATCTGGCGGACTGGTAGTCGATTACGCCCATCAACTGGAGGGGCTCAGCGCGGAAGAGATCGCCAGCGCGCGACAGGCGGCGAGCGAAAAAGGGCTCGCCGAGGGATGGCTGATACCACTGCTGAATACCACGCAACAGCCGGCATTAAGTGCACTGCGCGATCGCCAGACCCGGGAGAATCTGTTTAACGCCGGGTGGCGTCGTGCCGAAAAAGGCGATGACAATGACACGCGTGCGCTGATTCAGCGGCTGGTAGCCCTGCGCGCCCGCCAGGCGCAACTGCTGGGGTTTGCCGATTATGCATCGTGGAAAATCGCCGATCAGATGGCAAAAACGCCGGAGGCCGCACTGGCCTTTATGCGCGCGATCGTCCCTGCTGCGCGCCAACGGGCGCTGAGTGAACTGACCGATATCCAACAGGTAATTGACGATGAACAGGGTGGGTTTACCGCGCAGGCCTGGGACTGGTCTTTTTATGCCGGGCAGGTGCGGCGTGCGAAATACGCGTTAGATGAATCACAGCTCAAACCGTATTTCGAACTGAATACCGTTCTGCACGAAGGGGTGTTCTGGACCGCCAACCAGCTGTTTGGCATCAAATTCATCGAGCGCTTTGATATTCCGGTCTACCATCCGGATGTGCGCGTCTGGGAAATCTTCGATCATAACGGTGTTGGGCTGGCGCTTTTTTACGGCGATTTCTTTGCCCGGGATTCGAAAAGCGGCGGTGCCTGGATGGGCAATTTCGTCGAGCAGTCGACACTCAACGAAACCCAGCCGGTTATTTACAACGTCTGTAATTATCAGAAGCCCGCCTCAGGACAGCCCGCGCTGTTACTCTGGGATGATGTCATCACGTTGTTCCATGAGTTCGGCCATACCCTGCACGGACTGTTTGCGTCACAGCGCTATGCGTCGCTGTCGGGAACCAATACGCCGCGTGATTTCGTCGAGTTTCCATCGCAAATCAATGAACACTGGGCGAGCCATCCGACGGTGTTTGACCGCTATGCCCGCCATGCGGTCACCGGCGAAAAAATGCCAGAGGCGTTACAGGACAAAATGCGTAAGGCCAGCCTGTTCAATAAGGGGTATGACATGAGCGAACTGCTTAGCGCCGCGCTGCTGGATATGGGCTGGCACCGTCTGTCTGTTGACGAACCCCCTCAGGACGTTGAAACATTTGAAAAACAACGGCTGGCGGCGGAGCAACTCGATCTTCCGGCGGTGCCGCCGCGCTATCGCAGCAGCTATTTTGCCCATATCTTTGGGGGCGGTTACGCGGCAGGCTACTATGCCTATCTGTGGACGCAAATGCTGGCGGATGACGGCTATCAGTGGTTTGTGGAGCAGGGCGGACTGACGCGTGAGAACGGCCAGCGGTTCCGTGACGCGATTTTATCACGGGGCAACAGTGAAGATTTAGAACGCCTTTACCCGGCATGGCGGGGTAGTGAGCCACAGATCGAGCACATGCTCAAACATCGTGGCCTGGCGGGATAACACAATCGACACTTCATTATTAGCAACTTGATGTACAATGCGGGCTCCTTTTTCCGGAGTCCGTATTGTACATGTCTGTTTTCCTGCCTTTCTGCGCTGATATCCTTCAGGCGACTTTCTGTTCATGAAAGCGTCCGCGCCACTCCTTCTTTCTTCTGCTCTGCTGCTGACTGGTTGTAGCAACAGCACCTTATCGCAGTTGAATATGCCTGCCGAACAGAGTGCGCAGGCGGTGGTGGGGTACTATGCGCGCGGTATCGATCCGATGATCCACCAGTATATGCAGGAAAAGCAGGTGAGCGGAATGGTGGTTGCGGTCATTCAACATAACGGACCCGCTGAGTTCCACAGTTACGGTGTGACCGACAGCCGACATCAATATCCGATCACCCCAGACACGCTGTTTGCGCTGGGGTCGCTGAGTAAAGGGGTAACGGCCGAAATCACTACCGTGCTGGTGAATCAGGGTGTGCTGCACTGGAACGACACGCTGGCGCAGCTTCTGCCAGCAGATACGCCGCTGAGCGATGACGCCAGAAAGATTACCCTGCTGCAACTGGCGACGCATACCTCCGGCCTGCCCAGACAGCCGATGGATCTGCTGACTCTGGAAAATCTCCTGCGCTATTTCAGTTCGGGGGAGAATTTCTATACCCAACTGGATAACGATACGGTGCTGACTTCTCTTGCCGACTTCACCGCGCCCGAGGCACGCGTGCCGCACTATTCCAATATCGGTTACGCGCTGCTCGGTTTCATCGTGCAGCATCGTACCGGCGAGTCGATCCCGTCGCTGGCGAATCGTCTGATTTTCCAGCCATTACAGATGAACAACAGCAGTTTTGAGCCCATGACGCTCAACGCCTATCCGTATCGCGCATTAGGTCACGCGGGAGATCAGCCCAAGCTTATTCGACGCGGTGAACTGACGCCTGACTGGACGTTTAACCACAATATGGTCGGGGCGGCGAGTTTATACAGCAGTGCGCGCGATCTGGCGGGCTATGCGCGAGCGCATTTTGCCACGCAAGACAATGCCGGGCTTGCCCGTGCATTTGCGGACGTCGCCAGAACCCAGTTTTATCGTCAGAAAGAAGCCGCAAATATTGCATGGGTAACCGATACGTTAGCCGATCGTCAGATCACATATCAGGTCGGATATATTGGCGGTTATTCCAGTTATATTGGCTTTGATAAAAAGAACCAGAATGCGGTGGTGGTTCTGCAAAATAGTTTTAACTGGAGTAATTATCTGGGGCACACCATTCTCAGTCAGTTAGCGCCGCGGTAAATTAAACCGCTAGTTGACGTTTTCGCTGCCAATAATTCGTGGTGGGTTGCCGCCTTTACAAAACAGGCGGTTTATTGACATTAACCTGCACTCGATATGCTACATTCCCTTCAACAAATTGATTAATGGATTAAAGCAGTGACAACCGGAGGTAATATGCAGCTGTTCATGGGCAAGAAATTACAGAGAAAATGCTGGAATTCCCGTCCCGAAACGCAGGACTTACAGAATACACGCTCTGTTGAGCCGTGGTCTTCCCGTACTGCATCTTGCCAGAGTAAAAAAGAGTGGAAACGAGAAACGCCTCAATCTTAGCGCCTGCCGTTTAACATTCATTGAGAATCGGCGTGGTAAGGTGTAAGTGATCCATTGTCGCTGCCGGGAGTGGCGGGACGGTGGAAAAAGTAAAATACAAATCTATCCATGCAAGCATTCACCGTCGGTTATCCGGCGGTTTTTTTTGCCCGTCAGCCATAAAAAATGGCCCCTTGTGCAGTGATGCGACAAGGGGCCTTATCGGTTCAGGACTTTCTCCGTTCATTAGTCATCCCATTTGTGGCTGAAATACGCGGCCAGAAATCCAGAAAATAAAATAATCCCCAGAACGGCCATAAAAACGTTCATATTACCCAGCATGTTTGCCTCCATTTAATGAGTAGTGTGTTTCCTCGCTTACCTTAATTTGGTTGGTGAAAGAGATAATAGCAGCTTTAACCTAAACAAAAGCTGAATTAGGTGATTATTTAGCGATAAGCGTAAATTTCTTTCGATATTGTGAAGGAGACAGACAATACATGTGGCGAAAATGGTGGCGAAATAACGCGGCGCTGCCAAAACCAGTTTGTTCCGCGATCAATTCCACGCTGAGCGGTGAGTTTTCCAGGTAATCGCGCGCCCGTAATAAGCGTTCGTTGAGGATCCAGCGTGCAGGCGTGGTGCCGGTACAATCGGTAAAACGACGCAAAAACGTCCGCGGACTCATCCCGGCGCGTTTGGCCAGCGAGGCGGTATCGTGATTCACCGTCAGATTCTGATGCAGAAAATCAAACAACTGGCCCAGCGTCTGACTTTCACGCTGCCGGGCAACGGGGCGCAGAAGCTGCTGTGGCTGTGCGCCATCTCGATGGGGCTGCACCACCAGCCGTCGGGCAACGCTGTTGGCAACCTCAAGACCATAGTCCTCGCGGATCAGATAAAGACACAGATCGATCCCCGCTGCGCTGCCCGCCGAGGTCAGCAACAGTCCGGCATCATGGTAGAGAACGTCATCAAGCACCTCGATAGCCGGAAAACGCTGACGGAGCGTGTCCGTGTAGCGCCAGTGAGTGGTGGCCTTGCGCCCGTCCAGCAACCCTGTCGCTGCCAGTACAAACACGCCAGAACAGATCGACAACAGACGGCAACCTCGCGCCCACGCGGCACGCAGCGCGGTACACAAGGCTTCGGGTACCGGCGCGTCGCTGCCTCGCCAGCCGGGAACCACAACGATATCGGCCTCAGCCAACAGTTCCAGTCCCCCATCCACCATCAACCGCACGCCGCCGGTCGCGCGGAGTGGACCAGCATCGACCGACGCGACGGCAAAACGATACCAGTCCGCGCCCAGTTCCGGGCGCGGCAGACCAAAGACTTCGACCGCTACGCCAAACTCGAAGGTGCACAGTCCGTCATAGGCGAGTACGACCACAAGCGGGCGCGGCGATTTTGGCAGAATCCTGGTGTTTTTTGGCATGGTCGAAGGCGGTACGTCAGCTCAGAGATGGTTAAATTATTGTAAACATAATCGTCACTGAGGAGAAAGTAGAATGAGCCATGTCACTGAGTTTCCCGCCGCCACATCCACCGTTGCGGTCAACCATTTCCTGTCGCGTCTGAGTCTGGAAACCGATTGTGCCGACGTCCATGAGAGTATGCGCAAGGGGGAACCCGATTTCGTCTTACTCCACGTGGTGGGAAAACCGGAGGCGTTTGCACGTCGTCATCTTCCCGGGGCGATTCATCTGCCGCACGCCATGATGACCGCCGAACGGATGGCGCAGTGGCCTGCGGATACGCTGTTCGTGGTTTACTGCGCCGGACCTCACTGTAACGGTGCCGACCGCGCGGCATTAACGCTCGCCAGACTGGGTATACCGGTAAAGGTCATGATTGGCGGCATCACCGGATGGGAAGATGAAGGGTTCGCGTTTTCCTGTCTTGCGGAGTGAAGATGAATTTTTTTCATAAGCCATGAATTTATCTCGTTTGCCTGTCCGACAAGGGTATGTCAATTTGGACGCATAGACATCCAGAAGTCTAAATGTTCAAATAAGAAACTATCACGTCAGGCAACCTTTGCCTGACGACGAAGGAGATCACATGCAAAGACAACAGGCTCCATTTCGCGCAGAAGTCGTAGGCAGCTTTTTACGTCCCGACGATATCAAAGTGGCTCGTCAGCAGTTTTCACGCGGCGAGTTAAGCGCACCGCAGCTGCGCGCCATTGAAGACGACGCCATTCGTCGGGTGGTCGAACAGCAGAGCGCCTGTGGTCTGCATGTAGTGACGGACGGCGAGTTCCGTCGCGCCTGGTGGCATTTTGATTTCTTCGATGGTTTGCAAGGGGTTGAACGTTATGACTCACAGCAGGGAATTCAGTTTAACGGCGTACAGACCAAAGCACATGGCGTTCGGGTCACGGGTAAACTGGCGTTCGGCGATCATCCGATGCTGGAAGATTTTCGCTATCTGAAGAGCATTAGCGGTAACGCCCAGCCGAAGATGACGATTCCCAGCCCCAGCGTGTTGCACTTTCGCGGCGGACGTAAAGATATCGATGCCACGGTCTATCCGGATCTAAAGGACTATTTTGACGATCTGGCGACCACCTGGCGCGATGCGATCCACGCTTTCTATGCTGCAGGTTGTCGCTATTTGCAACTGGATGACACGGTGTGGGCTTACCTCTGTTCCGATGCTCAGCGCCAGCAAATTCGCGAACGTGGTGACGACCCTGACGCGCTGGCGCGAATTTACGCCGATGTGATCAACCGGGCGCTGGCGGATAAACCCGCCGACATGACGGTGGGACTGCACGTATGCCGCGGCAACTTCCGTTCAACCTGGATCTCTGAAGGCGGCTATGAACCGGTTGCGGAGATCCTGTTCGGCAGCGTCAATGTCGATGCTTTCTTCCTGGAGTACGACAACGATCGCTCTGGCGATTTTGCGCCGCTGCGTTTTATCCGTCCTGGCCATCAGCAGGTGGTTCTGGGACTGGTGACGACGAAAAATGGTGAACTGGAAAACCCGGATGGCGTAAAAGCACGCCTGCAGGAAGCGGCACAATATGTCGACCACGCGCAAATTTGTCTCAGCCCGCAGTGCGGCTTTGCCTCAACGGAAGAGGGGAATTCGCTCACGGAAGCCCAGCAGTGGAACAAAATCAAACTTATCACCGAAATAGCTCAACAGGTCTGGTAAGTTGCCTCAATAATGCACACCGCGTTGCACATAAATAATGCAACGCGGGTACATTGTGGAGCATCCCCCGCGCGAAGCCTTGCAGGCCGCGCACGCCAACGCTTTTTCTTTTCTGCCTTCGTCCTGGCATCCTTTTTGCCTTATTCCTCCTGAACTCTTTTTTGCGCCGTGTTGTTTGTCGGTAGCACCAGAACTCACAGCATTTTTATTTTCAGGAGTGAAATTATGCAACGTCGTACCTTACTCAAAGCGTTTGCCCTCTCGGCCTCGGTGGCTGCGATGGGACTCAGTTTTAGCGTTCAGGCCGCCGATACCATTAAAGTGGGCATTATGCACTCACTGTCCGGCACGATGGCGATCTCCGAAACACCGCTGAAAGATGTGGCTCTGATGACGATTGATGAGATCAACGCCAAAGGGGGCGTATTAGGCAAAAAGCTGGAACCGGTGGTGGTTGACCCGGCTTCGAACTGGCCGCTGTTCGCCGAGAAAGCCCGACAGCTGTTGAGCCAGGATAAGGTGGCGGTAGTGTTTGGCTGCTGGACCTCCGTGTCGCGTAAGTCAGTATTGCCGGTTTTTGAGGAGCTGAACGGCCTGCTGTTCTACCCTGTACAGTACGAAGGGGAAGAGATGTCGCCGAACGTCTTCTACACTGGCGCGGCACCCAACCAGCAGGCGATCCCGGCGGTTGAATACCTGCTGAGTGAGGATGGCGGGAGCGCCAAACGCTTCTTCCTGCTGGGCACCGACTATGTTTATCCGCGCACCACCAACAAGATCCTGCGTGCGTTCCTGCATTCGAAAGGGGTTGCGGATAAAGACATCGAAGAGGTCTACACCCCGTTTGGTCACAGTGATTACCAGACCATTGTCGCCAATATCAAAAAATTCTCCGCAGGTGGCAAAACGGCTGTCGTTTCAACCATCAACGGCGATTCCAACGTCCCGTTTTATAAAGAGCTGGCCAACCAGGGCCTGAAAGCCACCGATGTTCCGGTGGTCGCGTTCTCGGTGGGTGAAGAAGAACTGCGCGGGATTGATACCAAACCGCTGGTTGGCAACCTTGCCGCCTGGAACTACTTCGAATCGGTCGATAACGCCACCAACCAGAAATTTGTTGCCGATTATCGTGCGTACGCCAAAGCCCATAAGCTGCCAAATGCTGACACCGTGGTGACAAACGATCCGATGGAAGCCACGTACGTGGGTCTGCATATGTGGGCGCAGGCCGTCGAAAAAGCCGGGACGACAGATGTCGATAAAGTTCGGGCGGCAATGGCCGGACAGTCCTTCCCGGCACCGTCGGGCTTTACGCTGACGATGGATGCCACCAACCACCATCTGCATAAACCGGTGATGATTGGCGAGATTGAAGGCAACGGTCAGTTCAACGTCGTCTGGCAGACTGAAGAACCGGTTCGCGCCCAACCGTGGAGCCCGTTCATTGCCGGTAATGACAAGAAATCAGAACAACCAGTGAAAACCGCCAGCAACTAAAATCAACCGCTTCGGCGGGGGCAGACGGCGACATGCCCGATGGCGCAAGCTTATCGGGCCTACACCGAGCAGGGTTAAGCAGATGTAGGCCGGATAAGGCGAAAGCGTCGCAAGGTTTGTCAACGTGCTTATCCCTCCCGCAGAGGGTGACTTCTGGAGATCTTGACATGAAAGCCATGGGCTTTATTCGCGGTTTGTTGCTGGCGTTCGGGCTTCTGCCAGGGTTCGTTCAGGCCAGTGATGCCGACGCGTTTGTCGCCGCCAGCCGTACCGTCCAGGCGCAACTGCTCGAACAGTGGGCGGCAACACCTGACCCTCAGCGTCTGCCGCTGCTGACGGCGCTGAGCCGGGAGGCGCTGCTCACCGACAGCACAAAACAGGCTTTCACCCGCGAGGGAACGCAGGTTGTGCCTCTGGGAACGGCCAGTAGCCCAACGGGAACGTTAAAACCCCTACGCCTGACCAACCGACTGCGCATTCTTGTTGCCGGCGCGCTGGCGACGCATCAACTTGTTAGTGACAGTGTCACACAAAGGCTGGCGGCTACCCGTACGCTACAGCGCGACGCACAGCCGTCCATGCTGCCTTTTATCCAACAGCGCCTGGCACAGGAAACTGATGCGGAGGTGAAATCACGCCTGACCCGCGTTCTGGCTAACCTGCAACTGGCCAGTCCATCGGCGGAGATTCGCCGTCAGGCGATCATACTGTTGGGCGACTCCAGCGATCCGGAAATGCAGGCACGCCTGCAACCGTTTACTGACAAAGCGCATGAACCGGATGCCAGCGTGCGCGCGGTGGCCAGTGACAGCCTGGCGCGTATCCAACAGCGAATGGCGATTGGCGATCTGCTTGGACAGGCGTTTATGGGGCTGTCGCTTGGATCGGTGCTGCTGCTGGCGGCGCTCGGTCTGGCGATCACCTACGGCCTGTTGGGAGTGATCAACATGGCGCACGGCGAAATGCTGATGCTCGGGGCTTACTGTACGTGGATGGTGCAACAGGCGATGGCGCAGTTTGTCCCGCAGTGGCTGGCCTTTTATCCGCTGGTTGCCTTGCCGGTTGCCTTTATGTTTACCGCAGGCGCGGGAATGATTCTGGAACGCGGGGTGATCCGCCATCTTTACGGACGTCCACTGGAAACGCTGCTGGCGACGTGGGGTATCAGCCTGATGCTGATCCAGCTTGTGCGGATGACCTTCGGGGCACAAAACCTGGAGGTGGCGAATCCTGCGTGGCTGTCGGGTGGCGTACAGGTTTACGCCAGTCTGGTGCTACCGTGGAACCGCATTGTGGTGCTGGGGTTCGCGCTGCTGGTGCTGTTCTTCACTTGGCTGCTGCTGAACAAAACGCGGCTGGGCATGCGGGTACGCGCCGTGACCCAGAACCGCAGTATGGCGGCCTGCTGCGGTGTTCCGACGGGGCGTGTGGATATGCTGGCCTTTGGTCTGGGTTCAGGTATTGCCGGACTTGGCGGCGTCGCCCTGTCGCAATTGGGTAACGTCGGTCCGGAACTGGGCCAGGGCTATATCATCGACTCCTTTCTGGTGGTGGTGCTGGGCGGCGTCGGCCAACTTGCCGGTAGCGTGGCGGCGGCGTTCGGTCTCGGCGTATTCAACAAAATCCTCGAACCGCAGATGGGTGCGGTACTCGGGAAGATTGTCATTCTGGTGTTGATCATTCTGTTTATCCAGAAGCGACCCCAGGGACTGTTTGCTCTGAAAGGGAGAGTCACCGAATAATGACCATGCCAATGACCTTAACACTGGCGCGTAAAGCGCCGCGTATCAGTCGGGTGCTGGCGGGGATTATCCTGCTGGCGCTGATGGTGCTGCCGTTTCTTGCCTTGCTGCCCGCCGATCATCCGCTGGCGATTTCCGTGTGGACGTTGACGCTTGCCGGGAAAATTCTCTGCTATGCGGTGGTGGCGGTCGCACTGGATCTGGTCTGGGGGTATGCCGGGATGCTGTCGCTGGGACACGGGCTTTTCTTTGCGCTTGGCGGTTACGCGATGGGGATGTATCTGATGCGCCAGGCCTCCGGTGAAGGGCTGCCCGCGTTTATGTCCTTTCTCTCCTGGAGCGAGTTGCCGTGGTTCTGGTGGGGAACCCAGCATTTTGCGTGGGCAATGGCGCTGGTGATACTGGTGCCCGGCGGACTGGCGCTGATCTTTGGCTACTTCGCTTTCCGCTCGAAGATTAAAGGCGTCTACTTTTCGATCATGACGCAGGCGCTGACCTTCGCCGGTATGTTGTTGTTCTTTCGTAATGAGACCGGTTTTGGCGGCAACAACGGGTTTACCGGTTTTACCACGCTTCTGGGGCTGTCGGTCACTGCCACCACCACCCGTATCGGACTGTTTCTGGCGACGCTAGGGTTGCTGGTACTGGCATTGTGGCTGGGGTTTGCGCTGGCGCGCAGTAAGTTTGGCCGGATCCTCACCGCCGTGCGCGACGCGGAAAACCGGCTGATGTTTTGCGGCTATGACCCGAAAGGTTTCAAATTGCTGGTCTGGACGCTCTCTGCCGTGTTGTGCGGGTTGGCAGGCGCACTGTATGTGCCGCAGGTCGGGATCATTAACCCCAGCGAAATGTCGCCCACTAACTCTATCGAAGCCGCCATCTGGGTGGCGCTCGGCGGGCGTGGCTCGCTGATCGGCCCGGTCATTGGTGCGGTGATGGTAAACGGTGCCAAAAGCCTCTTCACCGTCATCATGCCGGAATACTGGCAGCTGTTTCTGGGGCTGATCTTCATCGGCGTCACGCTGTTTTTACCCCGTGGCGTGATTGGCCTGTTTCGTAAAGGAGACAAATAATGCAGCCGGATGAAGGCCTTTTTACCCGCCAGGTTCCCGGCGATCGCTATCGCCAGCAGACGGACCCGGTGCTGCAACTGGAAAACATCAACGTCAGCTTTGACGGTTTTCAGGCATTAACCAATCTCACGCTGAATATTGGCGTTGGCGAACTGCGTTGCGTCATTGGTCCTAACGGCGCGGGGAAAACCACGCTGATGGATGTGATTACCGGGAAGACGCGTCCGCAAAGCGGAAAGGCGCTGTATGACCAGTCAACCGATCTGACCGCGTTGGATCCGATCGCCATTGCCCGTCAGGGTATTGGCCGTAAGTTTCAAAAGCCGACGGTGTTCGAAGCGCTGACGGTGGCAGAAAACCTTGAGCTGGCGATGAAAAACGATAAATCGGTGTGGGCGTCACTGCGCGCAAAGTTAAACAGCGAACAGCGCGACCGCATCGATGAGATGCTTGGCTTGCTGCGCCTGCGGACCGAAAGAGGGCGTCGCGCCGGAATGTTGTCACACGGACAGAAGCAGTTTCTCGAGATTGGTATGCTGTTGGTGCAGGAGCCGCACCTGCTATTGCTGGATGAACCCGCCGCTGGCATGACCGATGCAGAGACGGAATATACCGCAGAACTGTTTCGTACGCTGGCGGGCAAACATTCGCTGATGGTAGTGGAGCATGATATGGGCTTTGTAGAAACCATCGCCGACCACGTCACGGTGCTCCATCAGGGAAGCGTACTGGCGGAAGGCAGTCTGCGTGAGGTGCAGGCCAACGAGCAGGTGATTGACGTCTATCTTGGGCGCTAAGGAGTACAGATGCTACAGGTAAATGAACTGAATCAATATTATGGTGGCAGCCATATTCTGCGCGGCGTCACCTTTGACGCCAGCCCTGGTGAAGTGACCTGTCTGCTGGGTCGCAACGGCGTCGGTAAAACCACCTTGCTGAAATGTCTGATGGGGCTGATACCGGCGCGTAGCGGAACGGTGACCTGGCAGGAAAAGAACATCACCCATCGCAAGCCGCATCAGCGGGTACAGGCGGGCATCGCGTATGTGCCGCAGGGCCGCGAAATTTTCCCGCGACTGACGGTGGAAGAAAACCTGTTGCTGGGGCTGTCGCGCTTTTCGTCACGCGAAGCGAAAGCGGTTCCGGAAGAGATCTACACACTATTCCCGGTACTGAAAGAGATGAAACAGCGGCGCGGCGGCGATCTCTCCGGAGGTCAGCAGCAGCAACTGGCGATTGGCCGCGCGCTGGCGAGTCGTCCGCAGTTATTGATCCTCGATGAACCGACGGAGGGGATTCAGCCGTCGGTGATCAAAGAGATAGGGCAGGTGATCGCTCAGCTCGCCCGGCGTGGCGATATGGCGATTCTGCTGGTTGAGCAGTTCTACGATTTTGCAGCGGAACTGGCGGATAACTATTTGCTGATGTCGCGCGGTAGCATTATTCAACGCGGACGCGGCGAAAATATGGAATCGGAAGGGGTACGCGGTTTAGTGGCTATCTGAAAGCCGTGCAGGCCTTGGACCTGCACGACATCAGCTCAACACAACGCCGGTTGGCCCCAGGGTCTGACACGCATGCCTTTAAGCATCAGCGCCCACGCGACAATAATCGCCACCATCAGGACGATAAACAGCGTCCAGGCGGGGAATGAGGTCAGAATGACGCCGCTGGCCAACGGGTTAAACGCCGCCCCCAACCAACCCAGCGACTGCGCGGAGAAATAACTGGCCTTCATACCCGGTGGGGCGATGTTATCGATCAACATGTATTCACCTGGTGCGTAGATCACTTCACCAAGCGTAAAGATCGCGGCGGATACGCCCCAGAGTAGCAGGCTGTTGCCGGAGATCATGAATCCGCCGAGACCAGTGACAAAACAGACGGTGCCAAAGCCCATCAGCGGACGAATGTTAGCCGGCGTCAGTCTGCGCCCCACGGCATACTGCAAGCTGACGACCACCGCGGCGTTGACGGGCAACACCACCGCCACGACTTTCTCAGCGAAATTGCCATCGGCGACGACCATCACGTACTGAGAGAGACAGGACGCAAACGCACCGGAAACAAACGAGGCCAGAAACGCCGACAGCGTAAACCAGAACAGCGCTTTATCGTGCAGCAGTACCGCAGGCGACCAGGCGACGCTGTTTTCGCTATTAACGGCGGCGGCAGAACGCTTGACCAGAAGCTGGATAAACACCAGCGGAAAGGCGGAGCAGAAGGCGGCGAGCCAGAAGGGTAAGTTGATGCTCTGCATCACCAGCAGCGTGCCGAGCGGCGGGCCAACGGTCCAGCCGATATTCAGTACCGTATAGTTGAGCGAAAAGATTTTTGCCTTCGCGCCGGGCGAAAGATGGTCGGCAAACCAGGCTTTCAGCACGGTGGCAAACACCGAATAAGCGCAGTTGATCAGGGCAAAAAGCAGCACCACCAGCATTACGCTATCAACCAACGGAATGGCGATAAAGCCAAAGGCAAAGGCGGAAATCGCCAGAAGCATGTAGCGCTTCTTGTCGAATTTGTCCGCCAGAATGCCAAAGCCAAGGCTAAAGACCACGCCGATGGTCAACGCAATGGTCATGGCATAGCCGATCAGATCCACGCTCAGGTCGTACTGGCGACTCAGATAAATGGTCATGAAGGGCAGCGTTGCGCCACGACCGATCGTCAGTAACAGTGAGGAGGCGAGTAAAGCAAGGGTGGATCGTCTCAGCGTTTTGTTCATTTCTCTGCCCGACAGTGCGTTTCGTTATATTTGTTTTAGATATGTAAAGAAATAACACGGCAAAAGTGTGATGTATAGCGGATAAATTGTTCTATTGTGCACTGCTATCCCTACCAGAATTAATGATCTGTTGCGGGTTACTCATTTCCGTTACTTTAACTTGTTTACAAAAATTTAAACTTCGCGGAGCGGTGGTATGACGCGCAAAGACGGGCTGTTGGCATTACTGGTGGTGGTGGTTTGGGGGCTGAACTTTGTTGTCATTAAGGTGGGGCTGCATGCAATGCCACCGCTGATGCTGGCGGGGTTGCGCTTTTTGCTGGTGGTGTTTCCGGCGATATTTTTTGTTGCGCGTCCGCGTATTCCGCTGTCGCTGCTGCTCGGTTACGGCCTGACAATCAGCTTCGGTCAGTTTGCCTTTCTGTTTTGCGCGATCAAGTTTGGCATGCCAGCTGGACTGGCGTCGCTGGTATTGCAGGCTCAGGCCTTTTTCACCATCGTGCTGGGCGCATTTGCCTTTGGCGAACGTTTGCAGGGCAAACAAATTGCCGGAATTGCGCTCGCAATTTTTGGTGTGCTGGTGCTGATTGAAGGCAGCCTCAACGGACAGCATGTCGGGATGCTCGGCTTTATGCTGACGCTGGCGGCGGCATTTAGCTGGGCCTGCGGCAATATCTTCAATAAAAAAATAATGGGGCATGCCTCGCGCCCGCCGGTAATGTCGCTGGTGGTCTGGAGTGCACTGATTCCGATACTGCCGTTCTTTGCAGCATCGCTGTTGCTCGACGGCGCGACGCAAATCGTTGAAAGCCTGATTGCCATCGATCTGACCACGATCTTATCGCTGGTCTATCTGGCCTTTGTTGCCACGATAGTCGGCTACGGGATCTGGGGTACGCTGCTCGGGCGTTATGAAACCTGGCGTGTTGCGCCGCTCTCCCTGCTGGTGCCGGTGGTGGGACTGGCCAGCGCGGCGCTGTTGCTCGACGAAACGCTGAGCGCATTACAGCTGTTTGGCGCGGTGCTGATCATGGCCGGTCTGTACATCAACGTGTTTGGTTTTCGCTGGCGCAGAACGGCGCAGGTGAGGGGATCGTAGGGCGGAAAAAGCAAATAGCGCAGGGATTGCCTGATGTCGCTGCGCTGATCAGGCCTGGCAGGTAAAACTGACGTTAATATTATCACAATCATCAATTGTCATTTAATACTTAGAAGTGAATTTAAAAATAGTAACAGATATTTTAATAGAGCAGCCATGTACAGGCTGCTCTATTTTTAAGTAATGGCTATATTTTAAATAAATGTTGAACTTGATAATTTTTTGATGATATGTTACGACGAGGGAATGTTCACAGGTTGGAGGTAAATTATATGACGCCAAAAGAGATACTTTGCCAATGGGTTGACGCATTTAATAATGCTGATATAGAAACTATTTCAGAATTATATGATGAGAATGCAATAAACCATCAGGTTGCCAATGAGCCAGTTATTGGTAAAGAGGCGATAAAGAAAATGTTTGAACAAGATTTTTCTTACACGGATATGGTTTGTATCGTTGAAAACATTTTCGAAGATGGACAATGGGCAATTTTAGAGTGGCGTGACCCATTAGGTCTGAGAGGTTGCGGTTTTTTCCAAATAGTAAATAATAAAATTTTATTTCAAAGAGGCTACTGGGATAAGCTAACTTTCTTGAAGCAGCATAATTTGCCTATTGAATAAAATGAATACGTAAAAGAAGAGCGAAAACGGCGCTGCGGGAAATTTTAAGAATATAAAGATCAGGGGGATAAAAAAAGCCCCGCTTTTCAGCAGGGCGAAAACGAATCACAGGCTGTGCCGGTTGTAATAGGGCACGCCCAGTTCGTCGGACTTGTCACTTCCCGCGCCCATGTGATTAAAATCAAACGGCGACTGTTCCTGTGAAGTGGGGACAATCATCGTGTCACGACTGTTTGTCGTGGTGGGCTGCGCGGATTGCTCCGCAACGCTCTGACCTGAGACAACAAGCAGCAGGGCCAGCATTGCAGAAGACAACAGTTTCATGATTTCCTCGATTACGTCGTTTACAGGCGATGGTTAGTTACAATGGTTCAGCGGTAGCAAATACCGCGATTCGCCGCGCATATTGGTAATACGGTATTTATGCGGCGGAACGTCGAAATAGTTTTTGAATGTCCGGGTCAGCGTCTGCTGCGACTCGAAACCGTAACGTTCTGCCAGATATAAAATCGGCTCGTTACTCTCTTTTAATTTCTGCGCTATTTCGGTCATTTTACGGCTGCGGATGTACTGGCCTAATGAATGGCCGGTCTCTTTTTTGAACATCCGCTGCAGGTGCCATTTGGAGTAACCTGAACGCTCAGACACTTTTTCCAGTGAGAGCGGCGATTCCAGGTTATCTTCGATCCAGTCCAAAATGCTATGAATGGTGATAGCGTCAGTATTGCGTCTGGACATCGTCATACCTCTTCTTGTTTTACGGCAGTACTTTCTTAAGCAAATGCTCAAGTGTTGCCACTTCGTCCGCCGTTAAGTTTTTTGTTAATTCCTGGTGCAGGTCTTGTCCTACTAATTGATGACATTGCTCACAAATTGCCGCGCCGTGTTCGGTGAGTTTCACCAGCACACCGCGTTTGTCATGTGGGTTAGGCAGTCTGTCAATCCAGCCTTTGCAGACCAGACGCTCGAGCATGCGCGTTAAGGCGCCGAGATCGACAGACAACACTTTTTTCAGTTCAACCGGGGTAATGCAGCCCGCACAGCGGATAGAGCAGAGCACCTTAAACTGTGCTGCCGTGATATCCAGCGGCGAGAGATAGTCGTTCAACAGACGATCTTTCTTCTGATTGACCATGTGGATCAAGCGCCCCAGTGGGATGATTTCATTGAATAAGTCACTGGTGCTTTTCACAATGGTTGCCCTGGCAAGTATTTAGTTACGGCAGATAATATTGCCCAGGCAACTATAAGTCAAACGAATGGATTTACCGATCACACGTTTTGCTAAAAGCGAAAAGACACGCGCTGTGTCACATTTTATTTAGTTAATGATAATTAGCGGTTATCTCTCAGGTCGCTAACGAATGCTTACAGCACCAGAATGGCTAACTTCATGGTTTTCCACTTATACTTGCCGCTAATACATGGGTGAAACAGGAATGACGGCCAATATGATGGATTTGTTTAAAGCAATAGGGCTGGGGCTGGTAGTGATTCTCCCTCTGGCGAATCCGTTGACGACCGTCGCGCTGTTTCTCGGCCTTGCCGGGAACATGAACAGCGCAGAACGGAATCACCAGTCGTTAATGGCATCGGTTTACGTGTTTGCCATCATGATGGTGGCCTACTATGCGGGCCAACTGGTGATGAATACTTTCGGTATCTCCATTCCGGGCCTGCGTATCGCCGGGGGGTTAATTGTGGCGTTCATCGGTTTCCGCATGCTGTTTCCGCAGCAAAAAGCGCATGAATCGCCGGAGGCGCGGAGCAAGTCGGAAGAGCTGGAAGATGAGCCGACCGCCAATATCGCGTTTGTGCCGCTGGCAATGCCAAGCACGGCGGGGCCGGGGACCATTGCGATGATTATCAGCTCTGCCTCAACGGTGCGTCACGGCACGGATTTTCCTGACTGGGTGATTACCGTCGCGCCGCCGCTCATCTTTGCCCTGGTGGGGGTGATCCTGTGGGGATGCTTACGCAGTTCCGGGGCGATTATGCGTCTGGTGGGCAAGGGCGGTATTGAAGCCATTTCCCGGCTGATGGGCTTTCTGCTGGTCTGTATGGGCGTGCAGTTTATTATTAACGGCGTGCTGGAAATTATTAAAACCTACTGATCAAAAAGCCCGGTCGCGATGACCGGGCTGTCTGTCAGGAATGCTGTGGTTGTTCTTCTAATGAGACCGGCCATTTACGGAAGATAATCACCGACCAGATCAGCGCGGCAAGTGCCGGAACGGCCCCCACGTAGCCAATGGTTGACATCGACCAGTGCAGACTCACCTGATTTCCCACCAGCGCGCCCGCACCAATACCAATATTGAAAATGCCGGAAAACAGCGCCATCGCTACATCCGTGGCATCCGGAGCCAGCGCCAGCACCTTCACCTGCATCCCGAGGCCAATCACCATGATGGCAATCCCCCAGAAAACGCTCAGAACAGCCAGATGAGATTCACTGTCAGCGGCAGGTAACAACAATACCAGGCAAAGCAGCAGCAGCGCGATGGCGATGCTGATGAGCGCCGAGGCATGGTGATTGCCGAGCTTGCCAAAGATGATGCTGCCGATAATGCCTGCACCGCCCAGCACCAGTAACAGTACGGTGGCGAAATTCGCGCTCAACCCGGCAACAGTCTGCACAAACGGTTCGATATAGCTGTACGCGGTGTAGTGCGCCGTCACCACCACCACCGTCAACAGATAGAGGCACATCAGCGCCGGACGGCGGAACAGCAGTGGCAGACTTTTCAGCGAGCCGGAATGTTCACTTGGTAATTTCGGCAGCAGCTTGATCAGGCAAATCAGGGTGATGAATGCCCCCATCCCGATGGCGAAGAAGGTGGTTCGCCAGCCAAAATACTGACCAACAATACGACCAAGCGGTAAGCCCAGCACCATCGCCAGCGCCGTTCCGGTGGCGAGTAAACTTAATGCCTGAGCGCGTTTGCCCGCGGGAGCAAGGCGGATCGCCAGTGAAGCGGTAATCGACCAGAAGATCGCGTGCGCAAAGGCAATCCCGATGCGGCTAATCACCAGCACGGTGAAGTTCCACGCCAGGAACGAGAGCACATGGCTGGCAATAAACAGCACAAACAAGCATATCAGCAGCTTACGCCGCTCAACCTGACTGGTCAGCAACATGAACGGCAGGGACAACAGCGCGACAACCCAGGCGTAGATCGTCAGCATGATCCCGACCTGTGCGGTCTGCATACTAAAACTCTGTGCGATGTCGGAAAGCAGACCCACGGGGACAAATTCTGTGGTATTGAAAATAAACGCAGCAATAGCCAGCGTAACGACCCGTAACCACGCGACTTTGCGGGAAACCGTTTGAGTTGTCATAAGAGTGCATCGGTTCGTTGCGAAAAGGAGAGGATGCGATCTTAAAACGTTTGCTGATGAAAAGACAACCGTTTTGTGATTCAGATCTCGTTTTCAGCATTGTTCCGTCAGCAGCTCAATGAACGCCTCCAGTTGGCGCATCTTCGCCCCGCGCCGCCAGACCAGCCAGGTCGTCAGCCAGCGCCAGTTACCGGACAGCGGCCAGGCCTCAACCTGCTGATGTCCGGGCATACTTTCCAGCATCGAACGGGGGATTAACGCGATACCGGCACCGGCAATCACACAGGCAAGCATGCCGTGATAGGACTCCATTTCGTGGATCGTGCCAGGCATTGCCCGATCGGCATGAAACCAGCTTTCGAAATGGCGGCGATAGGAACAATTGGCGCGAAAGACGTAAATGTGACTGCCGTTGACCTCGCTGGCGCGTGTCACTGGCGGGTGACCGTGCGGCGTAACCACCATCATCTCTTCCTGATACACCGGCATCCCTTCAAGACCGGGGTGGGTAATCGGTCCGTCCACAAAGGCGGCATTGAGATGACCCTGAAGCACGCCGTCCAGCATGTTGCCAGAAGGCCCGGTCGCCAGGGAGAACTGGATTTTGGGGTAGCGCTGATTGTAGCGAGCAAGCGTAGCCGGTATGCGTACCGCGGCGGTGCTTTCCAGCGCGCCCAGTGAGAACAGCCCCTGAGGTTCATCACCCGCGACAACCATTCGCGCCTCGTCAACCAGCGCGAGGATCTGCTGACTGTAGCGCAGAAAGTTGTGCCCGGCGGGGGAAAGGCGCAGGCGCTGATTCTCGCGAATAAACAGATCGACGCCGAGATCGGCCTCCAGTTGGCGAATGCGGGTGGTGAGATTGGAGGGGACACGGTGCACCTTCGCCGCTGCCTGGGTGATGCTGCCCGTTTCGGCAACCGCGTTAAACATCTCCAGTTGGGTCAGATCCATGATGTTCTCAAATTGTGAATGGTTTGGTTAATATTATTCATTTTTCGGAAAGAGTAAATGCGTCCATGATGATCGCATCAAGAATGATGGAGAGACTGTATGACGATTTCGCCGGCAACCCACGCCATTTCCACCAACCCGTACAATGGCGAACGCCTTTCAGCACTGCCGTGGTCTACGGCCCAGGACATTGAACAGGCGCTACAGCTTGCGGCCGTGGGATTTCGTGACTGGAAACAGACTACGGTGGCGTATCGGGCGCAGAAATTACGAGACATCGGCCAGGCCTTACGCGTGCGTGGCGAAGAGATGGCACAGTGCATTACCCGTGAGATGGGCAAACCGATTAAACAGGCGCGTGCAGAAGTGGCAAAATCGGCGGCACTGTGTGACTGGTATGCAGAACACGGCCCGGCGATGCTGGACGCTGAACCCACGCAGGTGGAAAACCAACAGGCGGTCATTGAGTATCGTCCGTTAGGTACCATTCTGGCGGTCATGCCGTGGAATTTTCCGCTGTGGCAGGTGCTGCGCGGAGCGGTGCCGATTTTGCTGGCCGGTAATGGCTATCTGCTTAAGCCTGCGCCGAACGTTATTGGCTGCGCGCAAATCATCCGCCAGGTTTTTGCTGATGCAGCGATACCCGTCGGCGTCTACGGCTGGCTGAATGCGGATAATCAGGGCGTCAGCACATTGATAAACGATGCGCGGATTGCGGCCGTGACGGTGACCGGTAGCGTGCGTGCAGGGGCAGCCATTGGCGCTCAGGCCGGAGCCGCGTTGAAAAAATGTGTGCTGGAACTGGGAGGTTCCGATCCGTTTATTGTGCTTAACGATGCCGATCTGGATCTGGCAGTGCAGGCGGCGGTGGCCGGACGCTACCAAAATAGTGGGCAGGTTTGTGCGGCGGCGAAACGCTTTATTCTCGAAGAGGGGATCGCAGAGTGTTTTATCGGACGCTTTGTGGCGGCTGCCGCCGCGCTGAAGCAGGGCGATCCGCTGGCGGAGGAGAGCGAACTCGGACCGATGGCGCGTGCCGATCTGCGTGACGAGTTGCATCAGCAGGTGCAGGCGACGATTGCCGAAGGCGCTGAGTTACGACTTGGCGGTGAGATGCCGTCCGGAGCCGGTAACTTTTATCCGGCCACGGTGCTGACTAACGTAACCCCTGACATGACGGCGTTTCGCGAAGAATTGTTCGGGCCGGTTGCGGCGATCGCCATAGCGAAGAGTGCTGAGCATGCGCTGGAACTCGCAAACGACAGTGACTTTGGTCTGTCGGCGACCCTTTTTACCGCCGATGAAGCCCGGGCACTGGAGATGGCCGCACGTCTGGAATGCGGCGGTGTCTTTATCAACGGCTTTAGCGCCAGCGATGCCCGGGTGGCGTTTGGCGGCGTGAAGAAGAGCGGCTTTGGTCGCGAACTCTCGCACTTTGGTCTGCGTGAATTCTGTAATGTGCAGACCGTCTGGAAGAACCGACGCTAATCTTTCCGGCGCTCTGCGGGGCGCCTTGTCACATTTCTGCCATAGTTTTGTCATTTACGCTTCGTAGACTCGCGCTTAACGTGTTGATACTGAAGAATATTATGAACTTAACTCAAATTTTACGTCGCGTTGCGTGCCGTTTTCTACCGCAGCAGTTTGGCCTGTTAACCGGGATTTTTTGCATCATTGCGCTGTTTTCCGTGCTGCAAATGACGTCGTCATTGATGCTGTCGTTTTCTGTCAGTTAGGCCCGGGAAAACGAGCAGCGTAACCAACAGGCGTTGCGTCAACAGACAAAAGTTGAAGAGGCACGGATTGCGCTTCTGACCGCCAGCGATCTGCTCAATCGGGCGGGTGTTTACTTTATGCAGGATGCCGCCACGGGTTCTGAAGGCAGCTGGCAGCCGTTGATTGACGAAGCCCGGCAGGCGTTAACTCAGTCGACAACCGCGTGGCAGGCATGGCGCGAAATGAACCCGCAGGCGGACGACGGGCTGGTCGACAGCTATCAGCGTTTTAGCGGCGGTATCCAGGAACAGGTGACAGGGCTAAGTAAGACGCAGTCGATTGACGCGTTCTTTGCGGTGCCCATTCAGGCGTTTCAGGCTGACTTCAATGATAACTATGCCAGAGTGCAAAAAGTCACTGCCCAGGAGCGGGAGAGTGGACGACAACAACTGCTGGATCGTCTACTCAATCTTCAGCATCTGTTCTTACTCCTGCCGATAATGCTGCTGGCCATTGCGATCGCGGTCTGGTGGGGGATGTCGCGCTGGGTGATTTCTCCGCTGCGTCGGCTGATCGCACATATTGATATTCTGGCGGCAGGCGATCTCTCACAGCCGCTTCCTGCCGTACCTGGGTCTAACCGGGAAGTGTCGCAGCTCCACGTAAGAATTGGTGCGATGCAGCAGGGGCTACGTGAGCTGGTCCAGCAGGTCAGTGAGGCAACGACGGCGATGGCTGACAATATCGAAAGGCTGGCGCAGAACAATACGCGCTTGTATCAGCAGTCGGCGAAACAGAGTGAAGAACTGCATAACGTCACCTCGCATATTTCTGTGCTGGAAACGCACGTTGAAGATAACAGCGGATATGCCCAACTGGCGAATCAGCGTGCGGAAGAAGCGCGCGCCATTGCGGCAGGCGGTGACCGAATGATGGATACCGTGAATCGTTCAATGCAGGCGATTGTGACGCGCTCGGCGGAAATGCGCGGGATTATTGCGCTGATTGATAACGTCGCCTTCCAGACTAATATTCTGGCGCTGAACGCGGCTATCGAAGCCGCCCATGCCGGTGAGCAGGGACGCGGCTTTGCGGTGGTGGCAAGAGAAGTGGGATTGCTGGCGCGCAAGAGCAGTCAGTCCACGCAGGATATTCAGGCGCTGATCTATCACTCTCTGCAAGGAATAGAAGAAGGGTCAAGCGCAGTGACGCATCTGGAAGAGAACTTACAGCAGGTGATCGCGCTGGTGGAAAATCTGGGCGCCTCGCTGAATGATATCTCCGCCGCGACGCTGCATCAGGGAGCCCGAATCCATCAAATGACGCGTCAGCTGCAAGCGCTGAACCTGGTCGCGCGTGATACCCGCGAACTGGTGGATACGGCATCGGCTTCCTCGCAGCAGTTGCATAATGAATCGCGCCAGTTGATTCACGCCGTGGCGAGATTCCGACTTCCGGCCTGACGTGGGGTATTCCGCTCTGTTATACTCGCAGCCCTTTTCAGACCGGCAGGCAAGGAGCGTGGTGTGGCAATCACTCTGGACAATTCAATTTTAGAGGCCAATCTGGCGGAGGTTCGCCCGCTGATAGGTCAGGGCAAGGTTGCGGACTATATTCCCGCGCTGGCCTCGGTTGACGGGTCCCGACTGGGTATTGCGATTTGCACCGTGGAAGGTCAGCTCTGGCAGGCCGGGGATGCGACTGAACGCTTTTCTATTCAGTCAATTTCAAAGGTACTCAGTCTGGTGGTGGCAATGCGTCACTATTCAGAGGATGAGATCTGGCAACGGGTGGGGAAAGATCCGTCCGGTTCGCCGTTTAATTCGCTGGTGCAGTTAGAAATGGAGTACGGCATTCCGCGTAATCCGTTTATTAATGCCGGGGCGCTGGTTGTCTGTGACATGTTACAGGGGCGACTCAGCGCACCGCGTCAGCGTATGCTGGAAGTGGTTCGTGCGCTGAGCGGTGTGCCGAATATCGCTTATGATGCGGTGGTGGCCCGTTCAGAGTTCGAACACTCCGCCCGTAATGCCGCCATTGCCTGGCTGATGAAATCCTTCGGTAATTTTCATCATGACGTGACGACGGTCCTGCAAAACTATTTTCATTACTGTGCGCTGAAAATGAGCTGTGTGGAACTGGCGAAGACGTTTGTCTTTCTGGCGAACCAGGGGAAAGCGTTTCATCTTGATGAGCCCGTGGTGACGCCGATGCAGGCACGACAGATCAATGCGCTGATGGCGACCAGCGGAATGTATCAGAACGCCGGGGAATTTGCGTGGCGTGTTGGCTTGCCCGCGAAATCAGGTGTAGGCGGGGGGATTGTGGCGATAGTGCCGCATGAGATGGCGATCGCCGTGTGGAGTCCTGAACTGGATCCGACCGGGAATTCGCTCGCGGGTATCGCTGCGCTGGAACAACTGACTCAACGCTTAGGACGTTCAGTTTACTGATGAACACGTTTGATCCGCTTTTTGCCCGTCTGTCGCGCTCGCCGTTTCGCTCCCGTTTTCGTCTGGGCACGAAAGAGAGACAGTATTGCTGGGATAAAGGAGCAGAGGTTATCGATCAACATGCTGCGGATTTTGTGGCGAAGCGACTTGCGCCAGCCGCACCGGTCAATGACGGCAAACAAACGCCGATGCGCGGTCATCCGGTATTTATCGCCCAACATGCCACGGCGACCTGCTGTCGCGGCTGTCTTGCTAAATGGCATAATATCGCCCAGGGACAGCCGTTGAGCGATGAGCAACAGCAGTATGTGGTCGCTGTTATCCATCACTGGTTAGTGCTTCAAATGAATACACCGTAATAATTAAATGGTTACGTTAATCCCATAAAATAAGCATGGTTTATTGCTGGCGGATTTAACAAATAAAAATGTTAACACAGCTGGAGTACGACTACCTTTGAGAATAATTCATGCTATTCTCTTAAATATTATAACCATTACGCAGAGATAATTGCCGACGGCAATTATATGGATAGATATTTAATGCACGTACTCCACATTCCGTCTTTCCGGCTGTTTCAGGAAGGCCATTCACTGCGTAACGCCAGCGTTATTTTTGCTTTAACCACACTGTTCTACTTTATTGGCGCCGAGCTGCGCCTGGTGCATGAACTCTCGCTGTTCTGGCCGCTCAACGGCGTGATCGCCGGGATTTTTGCCCGTTATGTCTGGTTAAACAAGCTGCATTATTATGCTGTTAGCTACGTCGCCATGCTGGGTTATGATGCGATCACCACCGAGTGGGGATGGGTATCGCTGATTATTAATCTCTCCAACATGGTGTTTATCGTGGTTGTCGCCCAACTGGTGATCCGCGATAAGCGACTGGGGAAAAATAAATATGAGCCTATCAGTGCGTTACGCTTATTTAATTACTGTCTGATTGCGGCACTGCTCTGCGCCATAATTGGCGCGATGGGATCTGTGGGTATAGACCGACTGTCATTCTGGCCACTGGTGGCTGACTGGTTCAGCGAACAATTCTCAACCGGGGTGCTGATTGTGCCCTGTATGCTGACGCTGGGTATTCCTGGCGCGGTAAAACGCTTTAAACCCGAACAACTGATGCCGGTGGCGGCGTTAATTATCTCGGTGCTGGCATCGGTCATTATTGGCGGCGCCGGAAGCCTGGCCTTTCCGCTGCCGGCGCTGATCTGGTGTGCGGTGCGCTATACCCCGCAGGTCACTTGTCTGCTGACTTTTCTTACCGGCGCCGTTGAAATTGTGCTGGTGGCAAATTCGATAATCAATATCGCTGTGGCGTCACCATTGTCTACGCCGCAGATGTTCTCTGCCCGACTGGGAATTGCCACGATGGCAATTTGCCCCATTATGGTTTCAGTCAGCGTGGCGGCGATTAATTCCCTGATGAAGCAGGTTTCCCTGCGCGCTGATTTCGATTTTCTTACCCACGTTTATTCTCGTTCCGGACTTTATGAAGCGCTGAAGCGTCAGGAGTACCCGCGCTCGCAGCATATCACTGTCATGCTGTTGGATATCGACTATTTCAAGAGCATTAATGACAACTTCGGTCATGAATGCGGCGATGTAGTACTCCGCGTGTTTGCACAACGTATTCGCGAGATTATCGGTGACCGGGGGCTGGTGGCGCGTATGGGAGGGGAAGAATTTGTCGTGGTGGTTCCCTCAGTCCACCCTGATGAGGGAATGCTGCTGGCGGAAAATATTCGTACGGCGGTCGCACAGCAACCCTTCACCTGGAACCAGCAGAATATCTATCTGACAGTCAGCATTGGCCTTGGGAATGGTAGTATCGGCACCCATTTGCTGACGGACGTTTTCAACACCTTGATGGTTGAAGCGGACGAGTGTTTGTACCGCTCGAAGAACGAAGGGCGTAATCGGACCAGCGATCGCCGGACGGATAAGACCGTCTTTGCTGGAAGCGATCTGGCATAACAATATCCTATGGAACTCCACGTTGTGTTATCACAATGTTAAGTGCATGGTGTTGTCTCGATTACGGAGGCAACATGACCCTGGCAAAATCCTGTTATGTGTTGGATGCGGGAGCTATCGAGGCGAGAATTGATGAGCTCTGTGACGTCCTGACCGACTGTGTGACGCGCGGCGCATCAGTCAGTTTTGTATTACCGTTTACCTGTTCAAAAGCACGTGCATTCTGGCATGACGTCGCGCAAAGCGCGGGCAGAGGGGATCGCGTCGTTCTTGCGGTCGACAACCCCTCAGGCGTGATTGTCGGTACCGTGCAACTCATTCTCCAGCAGCCGGAAAATCAACCTCATCGCGCGGACGTGGCGAAACTTTTAGTTCACTCCAGCGCACGTCGTCAGGGATTTGCTCGTCAGTTGATGACGGCGCTGGAAACGTGCGCAATACAGCAGCAAAAAACGCAGCTGGTGCTGGATACCGCTACAGGAAGCGATGCTGAGTTGTTCTACCACTCTTGCGGCTGGCGCAAAGCCGGTGAGATCCCTGATTATGCGCTGATGCCAGATGGAAAGCTGACCGGCACCACGCTTTTCTATAAATCTCTATAAATAGTTGTCATGAATTGATCAAAACAGGGTTTTACTCTCGTGAAGTTTTGCTAACCTGTTCTACCAATTTAATCAGGTTGTATGACTAATCGAAAGGGAACCCATTGTGAAAACACTTAACCGTCGCGATTTTCCCGGTGCTCACTATCCTGAACGCATCATTCAGTTTGGTGAAGGTAACTTCCTTCGCGCCTTTATTGACTGGCAAGTTGATCTGCTGAATGAACATACCGATCTGAATTCTGGTGTGGTCATTGTTCGACCTATTGAAAGTACATTCCCACCTTCACTCAGTACCCAGGATGGTCTTTACACGACAATCATTCGCGGTCTGAATGAACAGGGAGAAGCCGTCAGCGATGCTCGTCTGATTCGTTCGGTGAATCGTGAAATCAGCGTTTACGGTGATTACAATGCGTTCCTGAAACTGGCGCACAATCCTGAGATGCGTTTTGTGTTCTCTAACACCACGGAAGCCGGTATCAGTTATCACGCAGGTGATAAATTTGATGATGCGCCAGCGGTAAGTTATCCGGCGAAGCTGACGCGTCTGCTGTTTGAACGCTACAGCCATTTCAACGGCGCGTCGGATAAAGGCTGGATCATCATCCCTTGCGAACTGATTGATTATAATGGTGATGCCTTACGTGAGCTGGTGCTGCGCTATGCGCAGGAGTGGTCACTGCCAGCGGCATTTATCACCTGGCTGGATCAGGCAAACGTCTTCTGTTCCACGCTGGTGGACCGTATTGTCACGGGTTATCCGCGCGATGAAGCGGCGCAACTGGAGAGCGAACTGGGCTATCACGATGGTTTCCTCGATACAGCCGAACACTTTTATCTGTTTGTGATCCAGGGACCGAAATCACTGGCAGCAGAACTGCGTCTCGATAAATATCCGCTTAACGTTCTGATTGTTGAGGATATTAAGCCGTACAAAGAGCGTAAAGTGGCCATCCTTAACGGTGCGCACACGGCGCTGGTACCGGTGGCATTCCAGGCAGGACTGGATACGGTCGGCGAGGCGATGAATGACACCGAAATCTGCGCCTTTGTGGAAAAAGCGATTTATGAGGAGATCATCCCGGTTCTCGATCTGCCGCGTGATGAACTGGAGTCATTTGCCAGTGCGGTTACCGGACGTTTCCGTAACCCCTATATTAAGCACCAGTTGCTGTCGATTGCGTTGAACGGGATGACTAAATTCCGCACCCGCATTCTTCCCCAGTTGTTGGCAGGGCAGAAGGCGAACGGCCAACTCCCGGCTCGTCTGACCTTCGCGTTAGCCGCCCTGATTGCGTTCTATCGCGGTGAGCGTAATGGGGAAGCTTACCCGGTTCAGGACGATGCGCACTGGATCACCCGTTTTCAGCAACTCTGGAGCCAGCATGGCGATCGCCAGATGACGACTCAGCAACTGGTGAGTGACGTGCTGGCGGTAGAAGAACACTGGGAGCAAGACCTGACGAAAGTGGCGGGGCTGGTTGAGCAGGTGGCTGCCGATCTCGATGCCATTCTGTCAAAAGGAATGCGAGAAGCGGTGAAACCGCTTTGCTAAAGCAGTGACCCGGCTAAGGCCGGGTTTCTTATACAAGCACTATAGTTACAACATACAATTTATTTAATAACTATTCCCCTCTGTTAGCCTTGTGCATGAACATGTCTATTAGCATAAGGCAGGTGACAACGTCACGTTGGACATGCTTGAATGTTTGATCCAGATCACGTTTAATAGCAGGATTCGTTTCTTTTCAGAAAACCGTCATGATCGTTCGTCCGCAACAGCACTGGTTACGCCTGATATTCGTCTGGCACGGCTCTGTACTGGCAAAAATCTCTTCCCGCTTGCTGCTTAATTTTCTGCTGTCTATTGTCGTGATCGTCCTGCTGCCGTGGTATACGATGCTGGGTATCAAATTTACCCTTGCACCGTTCAGCATCCTCGGTGTGGCAATCGCTATCTTTTTGGGTTTTCGTAATAACGCCTGTTATTCCCGTTATGTTGAGGCGCGTCAACTCTGGGGACAATTGATGATCGCTTCTCGTTCACTGTTGCGGGAAGTCAAAACGGTCTTACCGGATGACCGCGAGTTAGGGCAGTTTGTCCGGCTGCAAATCGCCTTCGCTCACTGTCTGCGCATGACGCTGCGGCGTAAGCCACAGGCTGAGCCGCTGGCGAAGTATCTTAGCACGGCAGATCTGCAACGTGTATTTGCCTCTCACTCTCCGGCAAACCGCATTTTACTGATAATGGGTGAATGGCTGGCGACACGTCGTCGAGACGGGCAACTCTCGGATATCCTGTTTCATAGTTTAAACAATCGCTTAAATGACATGTCCGCCGTTCTTGCCGGTTGCGAAAGAATCGCCAATACGCCGGTCCCGTTTGCCTATACGCTGATCCTCCATCGCACCGTTTATCTGTTTTGCATCATGCTGCCTTTCGCCCTGGTGGTCGATCTGCATTACATGACGCCTTTTATTTCGGTCCTCATCTCCTATACCTTCATCTCTCTGGATGCACTGGCGGAAGAACTGGAGGATCCGTTTGGAACAGAGAATAACGATTTGCCCCTGGATGCTATCTGTAATGCCATCGAAATTGACCTGCTGGAGATGAATGATGAATCGACCATTCCAGCGAAACTGATGCCCGATAAGCACTACCAGTTGACGTAAAAGAAGGGAATATTCCAGTAAATGAACGACAGGCTGGGTGTGTCAATGCGCTAACATCGGTTTTCAGGATTAACTTATCACCGATGATTGAACTTCAGATAATGTCCGCATATTTTCTGCGCGATTAAAAATAACTCTTGATAAGGGTCGTAAGGCGTTCTTAAAACATCGGCATGCCATCAGTGCATATCAGGATGTTAAACGATGATCAGGAGGATTATCTATGAACGCAAATCAATCAGGAATGAATGACACCCCGCGTGTCGATGCAAAGGCGTCGACGCCATCACTGGTATCAATAAAGTCTCTCTCTCCGTTGCCGGTTATTCCAGGACTGCTGCTTGCCACCACCGGTCTTTTTGCCCCGACAGGTCTGTTGGCAGAGGAAATACGCTGCGAAAGTGAAACGGCCGCAGAGTGTATTGAGAAAAAACTCAAAGCGACAAAGACATTAACAGCATCCTGGACGCCCACGACGGCGAACAGTAGTGTTCTTATTAACGAAAATGCCCAGGTCATTTTATCTGCGGAAGTGAATAACGAGCCTGGTTGGCGTGAGTTTGGCTCCCTGACCGTCGGTCAGGGCACAAAAGGTGAACTCACAATAAGAGGACGCACCATTAAATCCTCTGCAAGCGCGATTGGTAATGGTGCTGTCGGAATTGTTACGTTAACCGAAGGTGCGCAATGGGATCTCAGTGGCGAGAATCTGTTTGTCGGCAAAAATAACGGCGACGGAACATTAACCGTTAAAGAGGGAAGTCAGATCTCCAATATTAACGAACTGCGCATCGGTGAATTTTATGCTGATGCAAAAGGACTGACCACGGTAGAAGGTGAGAATTCGTCGATCCGTTCCGGTTGGGCTGTTGTGGGCGATCAGGCAGAGGGCCGACTGGATATTTTGAACGGTGGTCAACTTTCAGTTAGTAGACATATGAATATTGGCTATGTCGGAAAGACGTTAAACTCAACGCTTAAAGGAAACGGCGTCGTGAATGTCGACGGCGAAAATTCTCTTTTAGAGGTTGGTACATTACTCATTTTAGGGGGCTTTAGAACCACGCCAAATGATGCCAAAGGTGAACTTAATATCAGTAATGGCGGCAAAGTTAAGACAGGAGAGGGAATCTGGCTTGGCATAGGGACAGGAAGTACCGCCACACTGAATATAGGTGGCAAACCCGGTGAAACTGCACAAGAAGCAGGATCTATCGAGACGCCGCTCATTATACTGAGTGACACAAACCATAAAAATAGTACTGCAACACTGAACTTTAACCACACCAGCGAAGATTATTCTCTTAATGCAGCGATAAAAGGCTACGGTAATGTCAACCATAGCGGACCGGGTACGACGCAACTGAGCGGCGATAATCGTTATACCGGAAATACTCACATCAGTCGCGGAACGCTCAGCGCCGGAAGTGTCACAAGTTTTAGCCCGAATTCTGATTTTACTGTCGGGGAGGGCGCCACACTCGATCTGAACGGCTACAGTCAGACCATTCAGTCACTTCAGCTTGGTGGGAGGCTGAGCTTTGGCGATCCGCTGGCCAACCGCGATGCTCTGGCGCTGTCAAGTAGTGTCCTGACGGTCAGGGGCGATTACAACAGTGACAATGGCTTACTGAGCCTGAATAGCACACAGGATCAAGTGCAACAAAAACCGGTGGTTAACCAGCTTAATGTCTTGGGAAACACCGCAGGAACAACCCGGGTCGTGTTGAAGGAATTAGGCAATGTCGCGGTTGGTGATCTGAACGGTGCGCGAGTTGTCCTGGTTGCCGGGGATTCTGCGGGTGAATTTGTTGCCCAAAGCCGTCTGGTTGCCGGGGGGTATGACTACGCGCTTTTGCGCGGAGTTGAAAGTGAAAATGACGACGGGATCATGGATTCTAACCATTGGTATCTGGTCAATACCTGGGCGCCTGTCGACGATATCGATCCTATAGATGACCCGATTATTGAACCGAAAGAGGATGATCCGATTCCCTTGCCTACGCCATCCCCAGGCGTCGAGCGCTCATCCGCGGCGGTGATGCGCCCGGAAATGGGGGCATACCTGGCAAACCGCAGGGCGGCTAACACCCTGTTTGTTACCCGTTTGCACGACCGGTTAGGTGAAACGCAGTATATCGACCCGATCACCGGGGAAACGCGTGTCACCAGTCTGTGGTTACGCAATGTTGGCGGGCATACTCGTTTTCATGACCGTTCCGGCCAGCTAAGCAGCCAAAGTAATCGTTATGTGGTGCAGATTGGTGGCGATCTGGCTCAATGGAGTTCCGGTCTGGAGGATCGCTGGCATCTTGGTGTCATGACGGGTTATGCCAACAGTCAGAGCAATACCCGGTCATCATTATCCCATTATCGTGCGGACAGCACGGTTTCAGGTTACAGCGCAGGCTTGTACGCGACCTGGTATGCCGATAATGCCGCGAAGCAGGGGACCTGGATAGACGCATGGGTGCTCTACAACTGGTTTGAAAACACGGTACGCGGAGAATCTCTGGCGGAAGAACGCTATCGTTCGAAAGGAATGACCGCATCTCTTGAGATGGGACATACCATTAAACTGGCTGAACAACCGCGTCTGAGTTACTGGTTGCAACCGCAAGCGCAGCTTATCTGGATGGGCGTCTCTGCTGACGATCACCGTGAAGATAACGGCACATGGGTGCGGGATAGAGGGAAGGATAATCTACAAAGTCGTCTTGGGGTAAAAGCCTTTATGCAGGGTTACCCTATTCGCGATGAAGGTAAAGATCGACTCTTTCAACCTTTTGTTGAGCTGAACTGGCTGCATAATACGCGTAATGATACGGTCTCAATGAATGAGATCAGTGGCTCAGTCGATGGAGCGAAAAATATTGCAGAGCTTAGAACGGGCGTTGAGGCGAAAATAAATTCGCGCCTGCATTTGTGGGGAAATATTGGTCAGCAGATCGGTAGTGAGGGATTTAGCGATACCCAGGCAGTGCTTGGTCTGAAGCTGCTCTTTTAACGCTTAACCCCGCGCATTCTGCAGGATGTGCGGGGTTGTCTCTATCATCAACACCTCCCTGAACTATTAACGAAAAGTGTGAATTAATAGACTGCATCACTCTATTACCTGACGAATAACGCAGGAAACCTCCGTTACAAGGTAATTAAAGCGATTTATCTCAGGCGCGTTGAGATCAAATAATTCCACTCTATTTGCGTGATAAATGTATTGGACACTTTTAATCCACCTGATATTCAGACCAATCGTTATTAAGGGAACGCGATGCTTATTAATTCATCGTCCTCCACCACGAAAAGACGCGCGGAGCACCGTTTTCACATGCCCGAGGAAATCCGGCATTTAGGGGAAATGCCGCTGTTCAGAGCCGTTGCCTGGTGGGGATTTCTGCGCAATAAAGAATTTTCACGCAATGACGTAAGCCAGGCATTTCATATTGACCTGCGCCGGGCCAGCGGGATACTGCATTATCTTTGTCACCGCTACGATAAACACGACATCGAATTCAGCGTTCGCAAAACGGCAGTACGGGGCGGACATTGTCAGCTATTAGTCAAAATACATTCACCGGCGACGGCGGGGAACTTAACGGCACCGCCTGCCAAAGCGACACCTGCAACTCGTCAGGTAAAGAAGAGTACTGCAACGGACGATCGTCAGCTTTCACACTGGCTATTATCACGACCAACCGGGAATAATGAAGCGAAGCTGGCCGCCTGGAAAGCAGCCTGTCCGCTGAGAGAGTGAGATCAGGACTGGCGACGCGCAATCACGAACAAGCGCGGAAACGCCAGTAATATCTGGCCATCTTCCTGAAGTGGGTATTGCTCTTGTAAAAGCTGATGATAACGCTCCAGGAACCGTTGCTGTTCGTGTTCATTGAGATCCTGCAGCCAGGGGCGCAACCCTGTGGCACTGACCCAGTCAATAATCGCCTGATGGGAACGCATCCTGTGATAATAGGTTGTGCGCCAGATATCCACTTCGCATCCCGCTTCGCTCAGAATGTCGTAGTAGGCGTGAACGCCGGGCAGGGCGTCACGACCACGATTCGGATAATCCTGTTCATAAGCCACTTCACGCATCAGCACGTGTGTAGGTTCCAGCCAGTTATCCGGCATTTGCACGGCCAGAATGCCGTTATCATTCAGCAGGGTGACCAGGCGGGGAAACAGATCATAGTGATCGGGGATCCACTGTAGCGAGGCATTGGCATAAATGACATCGGGCGGTGTGACGGGTTGAAACAGACGAATATCCGCTTCAATAAAGTGACAATTTGGCAAAGCCGTTCGCGCCTCGTCCAGCATCGCGGGGGAGGTATCTACACCAGTAATACTCGCTCCAGGCCAGCGGCTTTGGAGTAACGCCGTACTGTTACCGGGGCCGCATCCCAAATCAACCACGGAAGAGACATGCTCAAGTTGAATTCTGGCCAGCAGTTCAGCAGCGGGTCTTGAACGTTCTGCGCCATACTGCATATACAGCGCCGGATTCCAGTCGGACATCAGTAATTCTCCTGTCAATGGTTCAACTAAGTGTGCATAAGGTATGAACTATACTAGTTTAGTATTGCCAGCGACTGGGAAGGAAATTCCTTATGAATAAACCAGATATCAAAGGTGGCATCGACATTGCGATGAAGGTCCCATCACATCAGTATCAACAGACGATTGATTTTTATCGCAATGTTATTGGATTACCGGAAATTATCGATAAGCCGCCAGCAGTCGGATTCGAACTCGGATCGAACAGGCTCTGGATTGATGAAGCGCCGGGACTCAGTCAGGCTGAACTCTGGCTGGAATTATTCACGCCTAATTTCAGCGCTGCCGAACAATACGTTGAACAATGTGGCGTAGTCCGTTGTGACGCAGTTGAACCGTTACCCAACGGTTTCAAGGGCGGCTGGATCATGAATCCGTGCAACATTGTCCATATGCTAAGAGAGCCAGAGGCCTGGTGAATGTAATTCATTGGAGAGGCTGCAGCGAATTCTGTTTGTAGGCATCAGGAACTGGCGAGAACGCTTGTAATCAGCAGGACAATGACGACCGTGAAATGGCAGATTCTGTCTTAATCTTTATTGGTGCGCATAATGTATATTATGTTAAATACAATATTACCAACCGCACTGTACCGGTGTCTGAGTCATTCTCTGCTGTATTGGCCTTCAGAACCGCTCTGGTTTTCACTCATACTCAGCGAGATGCGTTCTGGTGATTCGTAAACACATTTTTAAGCCGTTGAACAAATCATTCCTCTCCGCTAGCCTGTTTATTGTACGCCTCGCCCCTTCTCCGGCTTGACTTAACGTCGATTAGGAACAAAATAATTTCTCTTTTGTGTTAACCGGATGACTGGCCTATATGGATATCTGTTCTCGTGCCGTTTGCTCTCTGTCTCGCGTTAAAAAAATCAGTACGTTGGTTGTCGCAACGATCTTTCTGGCGAGTTGTTCATCAAAGCCGCCTGTTTCACTGGTGACGCCGCCAAAATCGACGCCGACATCGCCGTATAAGACGCAAAAACTGAATGTGCCTGTTCGCGGCGTGTGGCTGGCGACGGTTTCCCGGCTTGACTGGCCGCCGGTTGCATCCGTGAATGTCAGTAGCGCCACCACGCGGATCGCCATGCAAAAGAAAGCCCTAACAGACAAACTCGATAATTTACAGTCACTGGGTATAAATACGATCTTCTTCCAGGTTAAACCTGACGGCACTGCCCTTTGGCCGTCATCCATTTTACCGTGGTCGGACATGCTCACCGGGAAGATTGGTGAAAATCCGGGCTACGATCCGCTCCAGTTCATGCTCGATGAAGCGCACAAACGTGGTATGCGCGTTCACGCCTGGTTTAACCCTTATCGCGTCTCCACCAATGTGAAACCGTCAACGGTGAATGAACTGAACCGTACCGTGTCGCTTCAGCCAGCCAGCGTGTTTGTCCTCCATCGCGACTGGATCCGTACCGCCGGTGACCGCTATGTTCTCGACCCGGGGATCCCGGAGGCCCGTGACTGGATAACCAGTATCGTGGCTGAAGTGGTGAAACGGTATCCGGTGGATGGCGTCCAGTTTGACGACTATTTCTACGCTGAATCCCCCGGTTCCGCGCTGAACGACAACCTGACCTTCCGGCGCTACGGCCAGGGATTTAGCTCAAAGGCGGACTGGCGTCGGCATAACACTCAACTATTAATTGAACAGGTTTCGCGGACGATCAGACAGATCAATCCGGACGTGGAGTTTGGCGTCAGCCCAGCCGGTGTCTGGCGGAACCGTTCGCACGATCCGGCCGGATCGGATACCCGTGGCGCTGCCGCTTATGATGAGTCGTATGCTGACACGCGGCTTTGGGTTCAACAAGGCCTGCTGGACTATATCGCACCGCAAATTTACTGGCCCTTCTCTCGTGATGCGGCACGTTATGATGTGCTGGCAAAATGGTGGGCGGACGTCGTGAAACCGACAAAAACGCGGCTCTATATTGGCGTTGCGTTGTATAAGGTCGGCGAGCCCTCTCGCAATGAACCGGACTGGACGGTCAACGGCGGCGTTCCGGAACTGAAGAAACAGCTCGATTTAAATGAATCAATGCCACAAATCAGCGGCACGATTTTGTTCAGAGAAAACAATCTCAACCAACCGCAGGCCCAGCAGGCTGTCAGTTACCTGAGAAATCGCTGGTCTAAGTGACACCGTAACGTAAAGAGAGACATCGATCTCTCTTTGCATCGCCATTTAGGTTCCGTTTCCAGTCCCCGCGCTCGCTCCGTCATTGCCCGTTGTCATCATTTAACGCCTCAACAGGCGGGATAGCATTATTTATGCCAGTGATACGCTTCAGGATAGTGTAATGATTAAATGGGATATCTAAGAGAAAAAGATTATTCAAGCCTCCACTGATACGTGATTATTATTACCCGCAGTCAAAACGGGATTTATTACGTAATGATGGCCATATCGCTAAAAAAACTCTCATATCATTTTATGAATTGAAAAAATGCTGACATTAAAAGAGAGTGTGAGCTACCTTACAGGGGGACATGATTCCTCTCAACGATCAAACGGATGGACTATACTTTTCAGACGTCAATACGTTTAAAAAGTCGCTTAAAAAGGATTTTTCTTGCTACTTTTGGCTATATCCATAATTGTTTCAGGCTTACTTCGCCGGAATGAATGAAAATATGGCTTAAGGCATTACACTATTTCATTAATGTCGCCCTGCACGCTTTCAGGTGTTTTATGTTTTAGATTCATCTTACTATCCAGATTGTGCATTTGAGCCAGGCAAAATGTTGTTCGCTAACTACTGTAAGGATCTTCATCATGGAGATGTATCTTAAAAGAATGAAAGACGAATGGGTCGCGCTGGTTGAACAGACCGACCCTCACATTCGCAGACTCGCTTCTGAGATAGCGATCGCCCATGCCCATGCTTTAAGCATTGAGTTTTATCGTATTGTTCTCGCCGATCCGCATGCTGAGGAGTTTTTGAGTAATGAACAGGTTGAGCGCCAACTCAAAAGCGCACTTGAAAAGTGGATTGTGGATGTGCTCTCCAGTGAAGTCGACAATATTGATGAACTGATAAAAATACAGCATACGGTGGCTGAAGTGCATGCGCGTATCGGTATTCCGGTGGAACTGGTCGAAATGGGTTTTCGCGTACTGAAGAAAATTCTCTATCCGATCATCATTGACAGCCACCATGAAGCGACACATAAGCTGCTTGTTTACCACTTCTCCATTAACAGTATTGATCTGGCGATGGAAGTCATGTCCAGAGCCTTCTCCTTTAGTGAAAGTACCGCAGCAAAAGAAGATGAAAACTATCGTATTTTTTCTTTGCTGGAAAACGCAGAAGAAGAGAAAGAGCGCCAAATCGCCGCGTTACTGTCGTGGGAAATGGACATTATCTATAAGGTCTTACTCGACTCCGATCTCGGCAACAGCCTGCCGTTAAGCCAGGCGGATTTTGGTTTGTGGTTTAATCATAAAGGACGTCATTATTTCAGTGGTATTGCGGAAGTCGGTCACATCTCACGACTGATTCAGGACTTTGACGGCGTGTTTCACCACACCAGTGGGACAACGAAAACGTTAAGCAATAAAGCATCACGGGTGAAATTCCTGTTGCAAATCCGCAATACCGTCTCGCAGATCATTACGCTACTGCGTGAATTGTTTGAGGAAGTGTCCCGCCATGAGGTAGGGATGGATGTACTGACCAAATTACTTAACCGACGTTTCCTGCCAACCATCTTCAAGCGGGAAATCGCCCATGCTAATCGTGCCGGCACCCCCCTCTCTATTCTTATTATTGATGTCGATAAATTTAAAGAGATCAATGATACCTGGGGGCACAATACCGGTGATGAGATTCTTCGTCGGGTGTCTCAGGCTTTTTATGACAACGTTCGCAGCAGTGATTACGTTTTTCGCTACGGAGGCGATGAAGTTATTATTGTTTTACTGAAGCGACACAAACCGATACGCTACGTATTGCGGAGCGTATTCGCAGTCGCGTCGAGAAAACAAAAATAAAATCGCCTGCGGGGGATTTTATTCCGCTTTCATTGTCCATTGGGGCAGCGATGTTTAATGGTCATCCGGATTATGAACGTTTAATTCAGATAGCAGACGAAGCGTTATATACCGCAAAAAGACGGGGCAGAAATTGTGTTGAACTGTGGAAACCCGCTTCTTAATGGGTATACGGAAGCAGAGGTAATAAATGAAGCTATCCGACGTTAAAAGCACCGGAGACAGCATCTTCATTCCTGCTCTTGAGCAGAACATGATGGGTGCCGTGCTAATCAATGACAATGACGAGGTTTTATTTTTCAATTCTGCTGCGGAAAAACTGTGGGGATACCGTCGTGAAGAGGTGATTGGTCAGGGGATTTCGATGTTGATCCCGCATGATTTACGCGCAGCGCACCCCGATTTTATCCGTCATAACCGTGAAGGGGGTCAGCCCCGCGTTGAAGGCATGAGCCGGGAATTGCTGCTGGAAAGAAAAGACGGGACCAAAGTCTGGACCCGTTTCGCCCTTTCCAAGGTCAACGTTGAAGGCAAAATTTTCTATCTTGCCTTTGTGCGTGACGCTAGCGTAGAGATGGAGCAAAAGGAACAGAAACGCCTCCTGGTATTGGCGGTAGACCACCTGGACCGCCCGGTAATCGTACTCGACCCTGAGCGGCGTGTTGTGCAGTGCAACCGCGCTTTTACCGAGATGTTTGGTTACGACATTACCGATGCAAAGGGTCAACAGCCGGACAACCTGCTCAACCTCCCCGAAGAGCCGTCGGACAATGGCCTGCGACTCACACAGTTACTCTGGAAAACGACCCGCGATCAGGATGAGTTTCTGGTGATCACCCGTGCGGGTGAAAAGATCTGGATTAAAGTGTCTATCAGTCAGGTTTATGATCGGCGAAACGCACTGCAAAATCTGGTTATGACGTTTTCCGATATCACCGAAGAGCGGCAGATTCGTCAGCTCGAAGGCAACATTCTGGCGGCGATGTGCAGTAGCCCGCCGTTTCACGAAATGGGCGATATTATTTGCCGCAATATTGAGGCGGTGCTGCGGGATACGCATGTTTCACTGTATGCCTTAAAAGATAACGTCCGCCAGTTCTGGGCGTCGTCATCGAAAGAGATTGACGCAAAAGAGGTGAACGTCTGGACGCTCACCATCCGTCAACGGGATGGTGAGCCAGCCGGGACGCTGTTAATTAAAACGGCGAAAGGAAAAGAGACCAGCGCCTTTATTGAACGCGTGGCAGACATCAGTCAGCATATGGCGGCCCTGGCGCTCGAACAGGAAAAAAGCCGACAGCATATTGAGCATCTCCTGCAATTTGATCCGCTCACCGGTTTGCCCAACCGCAATCATCTGCACTCCTATCTCGATGATCTCATCCACGGCGCGAAAGGGATTTCACCAGTGGTGTTTCTCATCAGCGTCGATCACTTCCAGGATGTTATCGACAGTCTCGGCTATGCCGTGGCCGATCAGGTCTTGCAACAGGTCATCAATAAAATCCGCGAGCGGCTCAGACCCGATCAGTATTTAAGCCGTATTGAAGGCACGCAGTTCGTGCTGGTCAGTGACGACAATGAAATGAGTAATATTACCCAGTTTGCCGATGAACTGATCAATATCGGCAGTGAAGCCACCCTGTTTGACGACAAACCCTTCCCGCTGACCCTCAGCATTGGAATTAGCTATGAAGCAGGAAAAAATCGTGACTATCTGCTGTCCACTGCGCACAACGCGATGGATTTTATTCGTAAAGCGGGCGGCAACGGCTGGCAGTTCTTCAACCCGGAAATGAACCTCGCGGTGAAAGAACGTCTGCAACTAGGCGCTGCATTGAAAAACGCCATTGCCAATAACCGGCTACGACTGGTGTACCAGCCGCAGATCTTTGCCCAGACCGGCGAACTGTATGGTTTCGAAGCGCTTGCGCGCTGGAGCGATCCGGTGCATGGTCACGTCCCCCCGAACCGTTTTATTCCGCTCGCTGAAGAGACGGGTGAAATTGAGAATATTGGTCGCTGGGTGGTCAGAGAAGCGTGTCGCCAGTTGTCGGAGTGGCGCCAGCTGTCGCTGACCATTCCGACCCTGTCGGTGAACCTCTCTGCCCTGCACTTTCGCAGCAACCAACTGCCGGACCAGGTGTCGGAAGCCATGGTGGAATTTGCTATTCCGGGCGATCAACTGACGGTCGAAATCACCGAAAGCATGATGATGGAGCAGGATGAAGAGATCTTCAGACGCATTGAGATCTTACGCAACATGGGCGTGGGACTGTCGATCGATGACTTCGGCACCGGTTTTTCCGGTCTCTCCCGCCTGGTCAGCCTGCCCGTGACGGAATTGAAAATCGATAAAACGTTTGTCGATCGCTGCCAGACCGAGAAACGTATTCAGTCCTTGCTGGAAGCGATTATCACTATTGGGCAGAGTCTGAACCTGATTGTCATTGCGGAAGGGGTTGAAACGAAAGAACAATTTGAGTTGTTGCGCTCGATGAATTGCCCGGTGATTCAGGGATATTATTTTTCTCGCCCCATACCAGCTGATGAGATCGCCGCCTGGATGCAGACGGCGCTGCCATTGAAAATCTGATTCATTGTGACGGAATGCCCGGGGCGTTGGCGCTTACCGGGCTTCCTGGCGTTACGGCAATTTAAACGATGACACCTGTAAGGCCAGCTCTTCTGCTTCCGCCTTTAAGATCTGCGTCCGCGCCGCGGCATCATCAATCAACGACGCGTTCTGCTGGACCGTGCTGTCCATTTCCGTAACCGCGAGCGTCACTTCGGCTACGCCTTTACGCTGTTCTTCCCCTGCGACGCGAATTTCGCCCATTAACTGACGCACCTGACGAACATGCCCCACCAGTTCCTGTAGACGATCGCCGGCATGATGAATTTGCTCGCTACTGTCATTGACGTGCGACACCGACTCATCGATGAGCGCTTTGATTTCCTGAGCAGCGGTCGCGCTACGCTGCGCCAGCGTTCTCACTTCAGACGCCACCACCGCAAATCCACGTCCGGCATCCCCGGCGCGAGCCGCTTCCACAGCAGCATTGAGCGCCAGGATGTTGGTCTGGAAGGCAATGCTGTCAATTACCGAGACAATCTCAACCATGCGGCCCGAAGAGGCGCTGACGTTATCCATGGTTGAAATCACCCCATGCATAACATCACCGCAGCGGTTGGCCGTTTGCGCCGTACTTTCTGACAGTTCATCCGCCAGTTGAGTATTACCCGCATTCTGATGAACGGTCGCATTAAGCTGTTCCATCGCAGCCGCACTCTCTTCCAGCGCAGCTGCCTGCTGGGTAACGCGTGTTGACAGCTCAGTATTACTGTCAGCAAGGCTAACGGCGTTATTCGCCACCACTTCACTGCTGCTGCGCACCGTAAGCAAAATGGCGGCAATTTTGTCCACGAAGAGGTTAAACGCCTCCGCAATCGCTGAAATTTCGTCCTTGCCCTTCACTTCTAAGCGGCGGGTCAGATCGCCGTCTCCCTGCGCGATATCGTCCAGTGCCTGCCGCGTGTCGTCCAGACGGGCAATCAACCGGCGAACCACCAGCCAGGAGCCCACCAGCAGCAACGTCATGACCGGGATCAGCACTTCAAGAACATCGCGCATCATGACTTTTGCCAGCCCGACGATGCGTTCTTGCGGTGTTACCAGTCCCACCACCCAACCGGTATCGGCCATCGGGAACAACATCACGCGTGATGGTGCGTTCAGAATGCCATCATTTTCCAGCGCCACGGAGGTGACATCGGTGGTTTCAGTGCGCAGTTTCTGCAAACGTTGAGCGACAGGACTCAGCCAGCCTGATGCCTTCACCAGATCGCCGACGGTCTTGTAGTGATCCCGATCGTTTTGTGGGAAATAGAGAATTTGCCCCTGTTTGTCGACCACAAAGGCGTATCCTCCGGTGCGTCCACCCTGCTGCTGCATAAAGCTGGCGACGTTATCGAGTCGAATATCGGTGGTTGCCACACCGGCGAATTTACCCGCCAGTTGATAGGGAATGCTGCAGGTCACCATGTTGATTCCGGAAATGGCATCCTGATAAACATCAGACCAGACACAGTTTTCTTGCGAATGGCCCTTCGCGCCCTGATACCAGCTTTCGTTGTGGTAGCCATTGCCACCTGCTGCGTTGTATTCGTCGGAATACACCAGCTTATCGTCAGCACCGCGCGCCCAGAAAAAGCTGCGCCGTGCAACACCAGGCGTAAACGCGTCCGGCTCAGGCCAGATCCCGCCCCCGGTGATGATCGAATTATTTTGTTCGCCGAGAATATGCGGCACGACAGCGCGGTACAGCGCTTCATCATTTGGCAGGACTTCAGCCAGTCGCGACAAACTGACGGTTTCTCCCTCAATACGTGACAGGACGCTGCTGAGTTGACGCGTCAGGCCATGCCCGGTCTCCTCGATCAGTGCCGTATTGACTTCAACGACGCGGGGTTGCCCGCGCCAAAGCATAATGACAACAATCACTAACGTCGTTACGGCAAGTAACGCGATCCCCCCGAGTGTCAAACGAGTCGAAATACGTGACGGATACCAGACCATATAAACATCCTTTTATTTTCAGGGTAATTTATATTCAGTATCGGCACGTATTTTTAGAGCTTTATACAGAATTCCGTATTGACTTAAATTAATAATGTGACGTTGTCACAAATAGCAAAACCCAGCACTCTGGCTGGGTTTAAATACATGCTTAATCTTATTTACTTAATTCTTTTTTGATTTCGACTTTAATTTTAGTCAGTTCGCTCTGCGGATGTTTTTTACAGATTTCAACGGTCAGAGGAACCGCCGTTGTTACTGTTTCATCGAAAGTAACGTAGTCGCCGCCTTTAAAGTCTTCATCTTCGTTTAATACCCAGAAGGCAACCGGCGCCATTGTCTGCGGGTTCAGGTCAATGAACTCCTGGCAGCTCATGTTTTTAGGAGTGACGTCGGTTTTCGCGTCAGTGGTTGCTGCATTGACGCTGACACTGGTTAACAGCGCTGCCACTAAAATACCTGCTGTAGAAAGGGAAAATTTGTTCATTATGATGGCTCCGTTAATGATATAAATAACCTCTACATGAGCGCTTTAAACCGTTAATGTAGAACGAAAAGAATAATACCCTTCCCCTCACAGAAATAAATACACCCACACTGGTTATGGCTGTTATTGATATTTCCCGGTACCGATCCTGATGTTTGCCGTTTATTTCGTCGCGAGAGTGTGATCGCACCTGCGTATCCGGCAGATAACCGCCCTTTCGCCTTACCGTTGCACCAAAACTGCACTACGCTGCACAAATGTTGATCATAAGTTAACTAATACGGCATTAATTTAACAATTAACGCCCGTCGCGGCGGCGTTTTTGAACATGGCACGCGTCCTGCATTGTTAATGAACTAACAGTCAGTGGACATTTGACAGCCTGGTAACAGCGAGACGGTGATGACAGCAAAACCTGAGTTACTGAACCGAATTGAACAGACCTTCAGCCTGCATACGCCGAGTGAAAAGCGGGTTGCCAGTTGGCTGTTGAACCACGTGGCGCAAATCCCGTTTGAAACCGCCGACAGCATTGGCAAAGCGACGGGCACCAGCGGAATTACCGTTGGGCGCTATCTGCGCAAAATCGGCTATCGCAATCTGGAAGATGCTAAAGCCAGCCTGCGTGAACTGCCTTCTGTCCCCTATCAGCCCTGGGGGATGAACGAGCGTCTGGACTCCTGGCAACAACAGCAACAGTTGCCGGACCGCGCGCGGCAGTCGCTATCGCTGGAGATTGACGCGATCGCCCATGTTTATCAACTGGCGCAAGGGGACGCTTTCCAGCGTATTACCCGACAACTGGCGCAGGCGGAAGCGGTGTATGTCCTGGGGATCCAGTCGACGCGGGGGATCGCCAATGCCTTCTTCAGTCATCTCGAATATCTGCGTCCTCGGGTGAACTACTCCGAAGGGCTCTCCGGCAGTTGGGTGGAATCCCTCAACTCCGGATTTGAGAAACCGTATGTGGTGCTGACCGATACCCGCGCTTACTCCGCCATCGCCCGGCAGTACTGTCGCGTCGCCAGCGAGCGGCACATTCCGCTGGCGCTGATCACCGATGTCTGGTGTCCCTGGGCGCGGGATTACCCCATTGATTTACTGCAGGTGAAAACGGACACCGGACATTTCTGGGATTCGCTGGCGCCGGTGAGCTGCCTGTTCAACCTGCTGCTTTCCGGCGTGGCGGAACAACTGGGCGATTCACTTACCGGGCGGCTACAGACCAACCGCCAGTTACAACAAGAATTTGGTCAATTCGAACAATAAACAGGAAACGTGCTATGTCTGAAACTCCGCAACTGGTCGATCTGTCGGTGATTTTTCCGACGCTGGATATCGACCTCAAATATGCGACCGCCGATAACCTGACCGGCGCGCCGATTTATCGCGAATCGCGCTGCCTGCTGCACCAGGATGCGGTCACCGCGCTGGCGAAAAGCATCAGCATTGCGCAACTGGCGGGCCTTTCTCTGGTGGTGTATGACGCCTATCGTCCGCAACAGGCACAGTCAATCCTGTGGGATGCCTGCCCCGATCCGCAGTACGTGGTCGATGTAGCCATCGGCTCGAACCACAGTCGCGGAACGGCCATCGACGTCACGCTGAAAGACGCCAATGGCAAGATCCTCGATATGGGCGCGGGTTTTGATGAAATGCACGACCGTTCACATGCATATCACCCTTCTGTTCCTGCCGCTGCACAGCGTAACCGGTTGTTACTCAACGCCATTATGTTTGGCGGTGGCTTTGTCGGCATCAGCAGCGAGTGGTGGCATTTTGAGTTACCCGCCGCGAGTCGCTATCCGCTGCTGGAAGACTGTATTGCCTGTTTTCCCGTTACAACCACAACAACACACACCTCTTTTTGATTCCGGAGCGTCGTCATGAAAGTAACTTCGTTGTTTCGTCCCGCGTTGATTGCCGTTTCCCTGGCGATGGTCCTGCCTGCGGTCCAGGCTGCCGTCCCGAAAGACATGCTGGTGATCGGTAAAGCCGCTGATCCGCAAACCCTTGATCCGGCGGTGACTATCGATAATAACGACTGGACGGTGACCTACCCGTCCTATCAGCGTCTGGTGAAGTACAAAACCGAAGGCGATAAAGGCTCAACCGAGGTGGAGGGTGACCTGGCAAGCGGCTGGAAAGCCTCTGACGACCAGAAAGAGTGGACTTTTACGCTTAACGATCAGGCCAAATTTGCCGATGGTTCCCCCGTCACCGCTGAGGCGGTGAAACAGTCCTTCGAACGCATGCTGAAAATCAGCCAGGGTCCGGCAGAAGCCTTTCCTAAAGATCTCAAGATAGACGCGGTCGATGCACACACGGTGAAATTTACCCTCAGTCAACCGTTCGCCCCGTTCCTTTACACGCTGGCCAATGACGGCGCGTCCATCATCAACCCGGCGGTGCTTAAAGCGCATGCCGCAGATGACGCCCGTGGTTTTCTGGCGCAAAACACCGCAGGTTCCGGGCCGTTTATGCTGAAAAGCTGGCAGAAAGGCCAACAGCTGGTGCTGGTCCCGAACCCGCATTACGCCGGTCCAAAACCGAACTTTAAACGCGTATCGGTGAAAATTATCGGCGAGAGCGCGTCGCGTCGTCTGCAACTGTCGCGCGGCGATATCGACATCGCGGATGCCCTGCCGGTGGATCAGCTCAACGCGTTAAAACAGGAAGGCAAAGTTGCCGTAGCTGACTATCCGTCACTGCGCGTGACCTATCTCTATCTGAACAACAGCAAAGCACCGCTGAATCAGGCGGATCTGCGTCGGGCGATTTCCTGGTCCACCGACTATCAGGGAATGGTGAAAGGGATCCTCAGCGGCAACGGCAAACAGATGCGCGGGCCGATCCCGGAAGGCATGTGGGGTTACGACGCCTCTGCGTTGCAATACAACTTTGATGAAGCCAAAGCGAAAGCGGAATGGGAAAAAGTTGCCAGCAAACCCACCAGCCTGAGCTTCCTCTATTCCGACAACGATCCGAACTGGGAGCCGATCGCCCTTGCCACTCAGGCCAGCCTCAGCAAACTGGGAATTACCGTCAAGCTGGAGAAACTGGCGAACGCCACTATGCGTGACCGTGTAGGCAAAGGTGATTATGACATCGCCATCGGCAACTGGAGCCCGGATTTCGCTGACCCCTATATGTTCATGAACTACTGGTTCGAGTCTGACAAGAAAGGACTACCCGGTAACCGCTCGTTCTATGAAAACGCCGATGTCGACAAGCTGTTGCGCAGTGCGCTAAGCACCACCGACCAGGCCGCCAGAACCAAGGACTACCAGCAGGCGCAGAAAATCGTCATTGATGAAGCGGCCTACGTCTACCTGTTCCAGAAGAACTACCAGTTAGCGATGAACAAAGAGGTCAAAGGCTTCGTGTTCAACCCGATGCTCGAACAGGTCTTTAATATCGGCACCATGAGCAAATAAGCCACGTTAATGCGGAGCCGTACAGGCTCCGCAAGGGGAAGCCAATGACTTTCTGGAGCATTTTGCGCCAGCGCTGCTGGGGACTTGTCCTTGTGGTGGCCGGCGTTTGCGTCATCACCTTTATTATTTCGCACCTGATCCCCGGCGATCCGGCGCGCCTGCTGGCGGGCGACCGGGCAAGCGACGAAATTGTCGAAAACATTCGCCAACAGCTTGGGCTGAATCAACCGCTATATGTGCAGTTCGCGCGTTACGTGAGCGATGTCTTCCACGGGGACTTAGGCATTTCCATTCGCACCGGGCGTCCGGTGATGGAAGAACTTCGCGTCTTTTTCCCGGCAACGCTGGAACTGGCCTTTTGTTCACTGCTGCTGGCGCTGGTCATCGGTATTCCGTTGGGCATTCTTTCCGCCGTCTGGCGTAACCGCTGGCTGGATCACCTGGTACGTCTGATGGCAATCACCGGTATTTCGACGCCAGCCTTCTGGCTGGGGCTGGGCGTCATCGTGCTGTTTTACGGCCATCTGCAAATTTTGCCGGGTGGCGGACGACTGGATGACTGGCTGGATCCGCCAACGCATGTCACCGGGTTTTATCTGATCGATGCCCTGCTGGAAGGCAACGGTGAGGTCTTTTTTAATGCCTTACAGCATCTGATTTTACCGTCGTTGACGCTGGCGTTTGTTCACCTGGGAATTGTGGCGCGGCAAATCCGCTCCGCGATGCTGGAACAGCTCAGCGAAGATTATATCCGCACGGCGAAAGCCAGCGGTCTTCCCGGCTGGTACATCGTGCTGTGTTATGCGCTACCCAACGCGTTGATCCCGTCAATTACCGTGCTTGGACTGGCGTTGGGCGATCTGTTGTATGGCGCGGTACTGACCGAAACCGTCTTTGCCTGGCCCGGAATGGGCGCCTGGGTGGTGACCTCTATTCAGGCGCTCGATTTCCCGGCTGTGATGGGCTTCGCCGTGGTGGTCTCTTTTGCCTATGTACTGGTCAATCTGGTGGTGGATCTGCTCTATCTGTGGGTGGACCCGCGCATTGGGCGTGGAGGTGCTGAATGATGTTAACCGAAGAGACGCCGGTACGCGTGACGCGTCGGCGCATTGACTGGGCCAGACTGCTCTGGCTGATGAAAAGCAGTCCGCTGACGATGATTGGCGGTGTGATTATTGTCCTGATGCTGTTGCTGATGGTGCTGTCGCCGTGGATTACGCCTTACGATCCGAATGCAATCGATTTAAGTGCGCGGCTGTTGCCGCCAACGGCGGCGCACTGGTTCGGAACCGATGAGGTTGGACGCGACCTGTTCAGCCGCGTGCTGGTGGGCAGCCAGCAGTCGATTGTCGCCGGGCTGGTGGTGGTCGGGATTGCGGGCGGTATTGGCTCACTGCTCGGCTGCCTGTCCGGCGTCATGGGCGGTCGCGCTGACGCCATCATCATGCGGATGATGGATATTATGCTGTCGATCCCCTCGCTGGTGCTGACGATGGCGCTGGCCGCAGCGCTCGGGCCGAGCCTGTTTAACGCGATGCTGGCGATTGCCATTGTACGTATTCCCTTTTACGTGCGTCTGGCGCGGGGACAAACGCTGGTCGTGCGCCAGTTTACCTATGTTCAGGCCGCCCGCACGTATGGCGCTTCCCGCTGGCATTTGATTAGCTGGCACATCCTGCGTAACTCGTTGCCGCCGCTGATTGTGCAGGCATCGCTGGATATTGGCAGCGCCATTCTGATGGCGGCCACGCTGGGCTTTATCGGGCTTGGCGCTCAGCAACCGAGCGCCGAATGGGGCGCGATGGTCGCGATTGGTCGTAATTACGTTCTCGATCAGTGGTGGTATTGCGCTTTCCCTGGCGCCGCCATCCTGATCACGGCCGTCGGTTTTAACCTGTTCGGTGATGGGATCCGTGATTTATTGGATCCGAAAGCAGGAGGAAAACAGTAATGACTCAACCGGTGCTGGAAATAGACGATTTACACTTGAGTTTTCCGGGATACAAGGCCGACGTTCACGCCCTGAGCCATGTGTCGCTGCGCATTCAACGCGGCGAGATTGTTGGCGTGGTGGGTGAATCGGGTTCAGGGAAGTCAGTCACCGCAATGCTCACCATGCGCCTGCTGCCGGAAGGCAAGATC
>ERZ507044.190-NODE-190-length-47479-cov-10.3265_pt1 | contig 47479 bp, 37 predicted proteins | sample MGYA00512870_ERZ507044 | MGnify/ENA metagenome assembly ERZ507044
ACCTGTGACCCCATCATTATGAGTGATGTGCTCTAACCAACTGAGCTACGTAGCCCTCTTTTTTCGCGCTTACCTTATCGGCGTTGCGGGGCGCATTATGCGTATTGAGCCTTGAAGCGTCAACCCCTTTTTCATCGAAAACGCCCGGAATGTGACTGTTTGGTTAGGTTGCGAACAGCGTGGCGCAATATTCGGCAATTATTGGTTATTAATCGCTTTCTGAACCGTTTTTCAGGATCAAAAAAGGGCCCCGAAAGGCCCTTTTTCATCAGCGTGGCTTATTGATAAGCGGACTGGTGAACACCCACTGCGCGACCGGATGGATCGTTCATGGTTTTGAACGCTTCGTCCCATTCGATCGCCTTAGCAGAAGAGCAGGCGACAGAAGGGCCACCCGGTACACATTCTGCGGCGCTTGGTACCGGGAACAGCTCTTCGAAGATCTCGCGGTACAGATACGCTTCTTTTGAGGACGGCGTGTTGTACGGGAAGCGGAAGCGGGCGGTTTCCAGTTGCTGATCGGAAACTTGCTTAGCGGCCACTTCTTTCAGGGTGTCGATCCAACTGTAACCTACACCGTCGGAGAACTGCTCTTTCTGACGCCATGCGACGCTTGCCGGCAGATAGGATTCAAAACATTCGCGAAGGATATGTTTTTCCATCTTGCCGTTGCCGCACATTTTATCTTCCGGGTTGATGCGCATCGCCACGTCGAGGAATTTTTTATCCAGGAACGGGACGCGTGCTTCCACCCCCCAGGCCGACATCGCCTTGTTGGCGCGGGCGCAGTCGAACATATGCAGCGCCTGGAGTTTACGTACGGTCTCTTCGTGCAGTTCTTTGGCGTCTGGCGCCTTATGGAAATAGAGATAGCCGCCGAACACTTCATCTGACCCTTCGCCAGACAGCACCATTTTGATGCCCATCGCCTTGATCTTACGCGACATTAAGTACATCGGCGTGGAGGCGCGAATGGTGGTGACATCGTAAGTTTCGATGTGATAAATCACGTCGCGGATCGCGTCCAGCCCTTCCTGTACCGTAAAGTGAATCTCATGGTGTACGGTCCCCAGATGGTTCGCCACTTCCTGCGCGGCTTTCAGATCCGGAGAGCCTTCCAGACCGACGGCGAAGGAGTGGAGTTGCGGCCACCAGGCTTCAGAACGTTCGTCATCTTCGACACGACGAGCGGCGAATTTTTTGGTGATCGCTGAGATAACGGAAGAGTCCAGGCCGCCAGAGAGCAGCACGCCGTAAGGCACGTCTGACATCAGGTGGCTTTTAACGGAATCTTCCAGCGCCTGACGCAGTTCGTTTTTGTCGGTAACGTTATCTTTTACCGCGTCAAAATCGAACCAGTCACGCTGATAGTACTGACGGATTTCACCGTCTTTGCTCCACAGATAGCTTCCCGCCGGGAACTCTTTAATGGTGCGGCACACCGGCACCAGCGCTTTCATTTCTGACGCCACATACAGGTTGCCGAATTCGTCGTAGCCCATATACAGCGGGATAATGCCGATATGGTCGCGACCAATCAAATATGCATCCTGCTCGCTGTCATACAGCGCGAAGGCAAACATCCCTTGCAGGTCGTCAAGAAACTCTACGCCTTTTTCCTGATACAGCGCGAGGATCACTTCGCAGTCAGAGCCGGTCTGGAACGCGTAGCGATCGCCATATTCTGCACGCAGCGCCTGGTGGTTATAGATTTCACCGTTGACGGCCAGCACGTGGGTTTTCTTTTCGTTATACAGCGGCTGCGCACCGGCGTTGACGTCGACAATCGACAGACGTTCATGGGCCAGAATGGCCTTATCACAGGCATAAATACCGGACCAGTCCGGGCCGCGATGGCGCATCAGGCGTGACAGCTCAAGCGCTTTTTTACGCAGTTCACCTGCATCTGACTTAATATCGAATACGCCGAAAATTGAACACATAACCTTCTCCGTTAACCTGTTGCGTAATGCTTTTAGTGTTTGCTTGCTAAAGAAAATGCCGCAAAGAAACAAGAGGCGCAAGGGGTTTGCGGTCTGAAAAAGAAAAAACGCAATGGCTATTGCTGAATGGTGAAAAAAGATTACGTATTGAGCATATTCATTGATTGATTATCAGTTTTTTGCCACTTTTGTTGAATGGAGTGGTTTTTTCATGAGGCAGAAATGAAGAACCACGTCCTGAGACGTGGTTCGTTTTAAATAACGTCGATTTCAGCGACGGAGGGATAAATCCAGCTTGGGCGGAACGGCATACTGTCGATGTCATCCAGCGTGGAAACGCCGGAGAGCACCAGAATGGTTTCGAGTCCCGCCTGGAAGCCCGCGAGAATATCGGTGCGCAGGTTATCGCCAACAATGACCGTCTCTTCCGAGTGCGCCTGCATTTTATTTAACGCCGCGCGAATGATCCACGGACTGGGTTTACCAACGTAGAACGGTTTACGACCGGAGATTTTTTCGATACCTGCACAGAGCGCGCCACAGGCCGGATAAAACCCGCGACCGTGAGTATCCGGGTTGGTAGCGATAAAGCGTGCGCCGTTGGCCACAAAGTAAGCTGCTTTGTGCATCATATCCCAGTTGTAGGAACGGGTCTCGCCAACGATTACGAAATCCGGGTTTACATCGGTAATGGTGAAACCGGCTTTATACAATTCGTGGATCAGTGCGCCTTCGCCGACCACATATGCCTTTTTCCCTTCCTGACGACGCAGGAAATCGGCAGTCGCCATTGCCGAGGTATAAAACACGCTGTCCGGCACATTGACGCCAGCCGTCGCGAAACGGTTCGCCAGATCCTGGCCGGTCTGCGACGGGTAATTGGTCAACAGCACCAGCGGCAGGCCTTTTTCCATTACGCCAGTCAAAAATTCCGCCGCACCCGGTACGGCGACGTTGTCGTGCAGTAGCACGCCGTCGATATCACAAATGACATTCTTAATGGTCATGAACTACCCAGGAGATGTGTTATTAATCCGATACTATAAGAGCGCATCAGTTTTCCAGCAAATGCTGGAGCAAAATACCGTTGAGCATAGCGCGTTTTACCAGCGCAAACGCACCGATGGCCGAGCGGTGATCCAACGTAGAACGCACCACGGGCAAATTCGTGCGAAACGCCTTCAGCGCCTGCGTATTAATGCAGCTTTCAATGGCGGGTAAGAGCACTTTATCGGCTTCGGTGATCTCACCGGCAATCACGACTTTTTGCGGATTAAACAAGTTGATGGCGATCGCAATGGTTTTGCCCAGATGACGCCCGACGTGCTCGATCACCTCAGAAGCCAGGCTGTCGCCCTTATTTGCCGCCTTGCAGATGGTTTTGATCGTGCAGTCGTCCAGCGGAACACGGCTCTGGTAACCTTGCTTGAGCAGATTAAGAACGCGATGTTCAATCGCCGCGTTTGCAGCAATGGTTTCCAGACAACCGAAATTGCCGCAGTGGCAGCGCTCGCCCAATGGTTCAACCTGGATGTGACCAATCTCGCCAACGTTGCCGTTACGACCGATAAAAATTCGCCCGTTAGAGATGATTCCGGCACCTGTTCCACGGTGGACGCGCACCAGAATGGAGTCTTCGCAATCCTGACTTGCACCAAAGTAGTGCTCTGCCAGCGCCAGACTGCGGATATCGTGACCGACAAAACAGGTGACGAGGAACCGCTTTTCCAGTGCCTCAACCAGTCCCCAGTTCTCCACCTGAATATGCGGCATATAGTGGATCTTGCCGCTTTCCGGATCGACAAGCCCCGGCAGAATCACGGAAATGGCGATGAGCTCGCGGATTTTGCGCTGATTGCTGTCAATAAAAGCGGTAATGGCATTGAGCAACGCGTGTTCCAGCGTTTCCTGCGTCCGTTCGGGCAGAGGATAGTGCTCTTCCGCCAGCACTTTGCTGCTCAGGTCGAACAGGGTGATGGTCGCGTCGTGGCGGCCAAGACGCACGCCAATGGCGTGGAAACTGCGGGTTTCGGTGACGATAGAGATAGCGCGGCGGCCTCCGGTGGAGGCCTGTTGATCGACTTCTTTGATCAGTCCGCGTTCAATCAGTTGACGCGTAATTTTGGTTACGCTGGCGGGGGCAAGCTGGCTTTGTTCGGCAATCTGGATCCGCGAGATTGGCCCATGCTGGTCAATCAGGCGGTAAACGGCCGCGCTGTTAAGCTGTTTTACGAGATCAACATTACCTATTTGAGCTTGTCCGCCTGGTGTCATACTTTCTCTTACTCAGTAACGACCTCGTTACCATTAACGATGGTCTTGATGATTTTAAAGTCGTGTGTGAAAGCGGTCAGGTTCGCCACTTTACCCGCCGCGATACTGCCGAGGTGTTTCTCAACACCGATGGCACGCGCAGGGTAGAGGGTCGCCATGCGCAGCACTTCGTCGAGTGCGATACCGCAATGTTCAACCAGATTACGCACGCCTTCAATCATGGTTAGTGATGAACCGCTCAGCGTCCCGTTCTCATCTACACAGAGTCCATTGCGGTAGTATATTGTTTTACCAGCAAAAATGAACTGTTCAATATTTGCCCCTGCCGGCGCAGTCGCATCCGTCACCAAGCACAGTTTGTCGCCTTTCAGTCGTTTGGCGTTGCGGATATTGGCGTAGTCAACGTGCAGACCGTCGGCAATCACGCCGCAATAGATATCAGCTTCATCCAGAATCGCACCTGCCAGGCCCGGTTCGCGTCCGGTGATATAAGGCATCGCATTGAACAGATGTGTAGCAAAGGTGATACCTGCACGGAACCCGGCTTTCGCTTCTTTCAGCGTGGCGTTGGAGTGCCCGGCGGAGACTACAATCCCGGCATTCGCCAACTTGCTGATCACTTCCGCAGGAACCATTTCCGGCGCCAGCGTCACTTTGGTGATTACGTCGGCATTATCGCACAGGAAATCGACCAGCGCAGCGTCAGGCTGACGGACAAAGCTCGGATTGTGCGTCCCTTTTTTCACCAGGTTCAGCCACGGGCCTTCCAGGTGCAGACCCAGCGCCTGATTCGGATGTTTGGCCAGGTATTCACGCATCACGCGAATGCCTTGCTTCATGAGATCATCGCTGGTGGTAATCAGCGTAGGCAGGTAGTTGGTGCAGCCCGATTTCTCGTTGGCTTTCTGCATGATCTCCAGCGTTTCAACGGTGACGGCTTCTGCCGTGTCGTTAAACTGCACGCCGCCGCAGCCGTTGAGCTGGACATCGATAAAGCCGGGGGAAAGAATGGCCCCGTTCACTGAACGTTGTTCGATCTCTGGCGGCAGTTCTGCCACAGGACAAACGCGGTCAATCAGGCCATTGGCGACAACAATCGCATGGTCATCAAGAATTTCGTGACCGGTGAAGATCCGGCCCTGGGTTAAAGCATACATTCCGACCCCCGATTTCAAAAAAATGCCGCCCTGAACATAAAACAGGGCGGAGACTACATTACAGACCTTTGATATTTTCGGCTTCTAACTCGTTGAAATATTTCAGTGTCTTAACTTTCAGTTCCATTGTGGATGGCTCATCGCACACCACAACCGCTTTCGGATGCAGTTGCAGACAGCTGATGGTCCACATGTGGTTCACATTGCCTTCCACCGCAGCCTGCAGCGCCTGCGCTTTCTGCGAACCCAGCACCAGAATCATCACTTCTTCAGCGTCCAGCAGGGTACCCACGCCAACGGTCAGCGCGTACTTCGGTACCTGATCCACGTCGCCGTCAAAGAAACGGGAGTTTGCCACACGGGTGTCATGCGTCAGGGTTTTGATACGGGTACGAGAAGCCAGCGACGAAGCCGGTTCGTTAAAGGCGATATGACCATCATTGCCGACACCCCCCATGAACAGGTGGATTTTACCGTAGGAACGGATCTTTTCTTCATACTGACGGCATTCGGCGTCGATGTCCGGCGCGTTGCCGTTGAGCAGGTTGATATTTTCTGCTGGAATATCAACATGGTCAAAGAAATTGCGATGCATGAAGCTGTAGTAGCTTTCCGGATGCTCTTTTGGCAAGCCGACATATTCGTCCATATTGAACGTCACGACGTGTTTGAAGCTAACCTGGCCCGCTTTGTGCATTTCGACTAAGGCTTTATACGCTGTCAACGGCGTGCCGCCTGTCGGCAGACCCAGAACAAACGGACGATCGGCTGTCGGTTTGAACGCATTGATGCGATTAACGATATGGCGTGCCGCCCATTTGCCGACCTGTTCAGCGGAAGTCAGGGGAATCAGTCTCATTCTTCACCTCAGAAAGTAAATGTAAGCCGTTGACGGATTGTGCAGATGCATGGCAAAGCGTAACCTGGCATGCATCAGTTGGGTCAATCTGTCTTGATTTTTTGAATGATAAAATAAGTTTTCCTACATAGCCAGTAAAAGGGAGTGAATATAACGATATTTGGTGACTAAACTCACAAAAAACACGCTTTTAATTTGCGGTACGAATTAAATTTTTACACACTCACAATGCCAGTAAAGCAACAACTGAATTTCAATAAGTTAGTGACAAAATAAAAACACAGCTTAAAGCGAGCCTTAACGGGGTCTCAAAGGGGGAAGAAAGTGAGTATTCTAGGTTATCTGCAAAAGGTAGGCCGTGCGCTAATGGTGCCGGTCGCCACGCTGCCTGCGGCAGCAATATTGATGGGGGTCGGCTATTGGATCGACCCGGTAGGTTGGGGTGGAGACAACGCCCTTGCGGCGTTCTTCATTAAGTCCGGTTCCGCCATTATCGATAACATGTCCGTACTGTTTGCTATCGGTGTGGCTTACGGTATGTCTAAAGATAAAGACGGTGCTGCGGCGCTGACCGGTTTTGTGGGCTTCCTGGTGCTGACCACGCTCTGTTCTCCGGCGGCGGTTTCCATGATTCAGAAGATCCCTGCAGACCAGGTGCCTGCTGCTTTCGGTAAGATCAGCAACCAGTTCGTGGGTATCCTTGTCGGTATTATCTCTGCTGAACTGTACAACCGCTTTAGTAGCGTTGAGCTGCCGAAAGCGCTCTCCTTCTTCAGCGGGCGCCGTCTGGTACCGATCCTCACCTCTTTTGTGATGATCGTTGTGGCGTTCATCATGATGTACATCTGGCCGGTAATTTTCGACGGTCTGGTTAACTTCGGTGAACACATTCAAAAACTGGGCTCAACCGGTGCGGGTATCTACGCCTTCTTTAACCGTCTGTTGATTCCGGTGGGTCTGCATCACGCCCTGAACTCCGTATTCTGGTTCGACGTTGCGGGGATTAACGACATTCCAAACTTCCTCGGCGGCGCCCAGTCTATTGAATCGGGTAAAGCAGTTGTCGGGATTACCGGTCGTTATCAGGCGGGCTTCTTCCCAATCATGATGTTTGGTCTGCCGGGTGCGGCGCTGGCTATCTACCACTGCGCGCGTCCTGAGAACAAGGCGAAAGTGCTGGGTATTATGATGGCTGGGGCGTTTGCGGCATTCTTTACCGGTATCACTGAACCGCTGGAATTCTCCTTCATGTTCGTTGCGCCGGTTCTGTATGTGATCCACGCCGTCCTGACCGGGATCTCTGTATTCATCGCAGCGAGCATGCATTGGATTGCTGGCTTCGGCTTCAGCGCGGGTCTGGTGGATATGGTGCTTTCTTCCCGTAACCCGCTGGCGACCCAGTGGTGGATGCTGATCCCGCAGGGTCTGGTGTTCTTTGCCATCTACTACGTGGTGTTCCGTTTCGTTATCACCAAATTCAACCTGATGACGCCGGGTCGCGAACTGGCTGTGGCTGGCAGCGAAGCGGACGGTCAGGACCTCAATGTGAGCAGCGATAAAGAGCAGGACGTTTCTGCCCTTGCGCGTCAGTACATCGCCGCCATCGGTGGTTCTGATAACCTCACCGGTATTGACGCCTGCATCACCCGTCTGCGTCTGAGCGTAAAAGACTCGTCGCTGGTGAATGAAGGTCTGGCGAAACGCCTGGGTGCTTCTGGTGTGATTCGTCTGAACAAAACCAGCGTGCAGATTATCGTCGGCTTCGTGGCTGAGAAAATCGCCAACGCGATGAAAACAACCGGTCCGGTTGCGGCGGCTGAAGCCACTGCAGCACCTGTCGCGTCTCAGGCAGCAACTAAACCGCAGGCTGTACCGAATGCGGTGACCATTGCCGAACTGGTTTCTCCGGTAACCGGTGCTGTGGTTGCGCTGGAGCAGGTGCCTGACGAAGCGTTCGCCAGCAAAGCGGTGGGTGATGGTGTTGCGGTAAAACCAACGGATAAAACCGTAGTTTCTCCGGCTGCGGGCACGATTGTGAAAATCTTCAATACCAATCATGCGTTCTGTCTGGAAACTGAGAAAGGCGCGGAAATCGTTGTCCACATGGGTATCGATACCGTCGCGCTGAACGGCCAGGGCTTCACGCGTCTGGTAGAAGAGGGCGCGGAAGTGACCGCGGGTCAGCCGATTCTGGAAATGGATCTGGATTACCTGAACGCAAACGCGCGCTCTATGATTAGTCCGGTGGTGTGCAGCAACATCGACGATTTCAGCGGCCTGGTGATTAAAGCCGACGGTCACGTGGTTGCCGGTCAAACGCCACTGTATGAGATCAAAGGGTAGGTCGGATAAGGTATAAGACACCATCCGGCAACATGAAGCGGCGGGGGAAACCTCCGCCGCTTTTTTTTGCAGCAAATTCCCTCCTATTTTTCTTCAACGCCACTTTTTCAGTAACTAAAGGTTGTCAGTCAGTCCGGCTTATAAGATCATATGCCGTTATACGTTGTTTACGCTTTGAGGAATCCACGATGAGTGAGGCTGAAGCCCGCCCGAGTAACTTTATTCGTCAGATCATCGATGAAGATCTGGCCAGTGGTAAGCACACCACAGTCCATACCCGTTTTCCGCCGGAGCCAAATGGCTATCTGCACATTGGCCACGCGAAATCCATCTGCCTGAACTTTGGTATCGCGCAAGACTACCAGGGCCAGTGCAACCTGCGTTTCGATGACACCAACCCGGTAAAAGAAGATATCGAGTACGTTGATTCGATCAAAAACGACGTTGAGTGGTTAGGTTTTCACTGGGCTGGCAACGTTCGCTACTCCTCAGATTACTTTGATCAACTGCACGCTTATGCGGTTGAACTGATCAACAAAGGTCTGGCGTATGTCGATGAGCTGACGCCGGAGCAGATCCGCGAATACCGTGGCACGCTGACTCAGCCTGGCAAAAACAGTCCGTTCCGCGATCGCAGCATCGAAGAGAACCTCGCGCTGTTTGAAAAAATGCGTACCGGCGGTTTTGAAGAAGGTAAAGCCTGCCTGCGTGCGAAGATCGACATGGCGTCGCCGTTTATCGTGATGCGCGATCCGGTTCTGTACCGCATTAAATTTGCCGAGCACCATCAGACCGGCAACAAGTGGTGCATCTACCCGATGTACGACTTCACCCACTGCATCAGTGATGCGCTGGAAGGTATTACCCACTCTCTGTGTACCCTGGAATTCCAGGACAACCGTCGTCTGTACGACTGGGTGCTCGACAACATCACGATTCCGGTTCATCCGCGCCAGTATGAATTCTCGCGCCTGAATCTGGAATACACGGTGATGTCCAAGCGTAAGCTGAACCTGCTAGTGGCTGACAAGCACGTTGAAGGCTGGGACGATCCGCGTATGCCGACGATCTCTGGTCTGCGTCGTCGTGGCTATACCGCAGCGGCGATCCGTGAATTCTGCAAACGCATTGGCGTGACCAAGCAGGACAATACGATCGAAATGGCGTCGCTGGAATCTTGTATCCGCGAAGACCTGAACGAAAACGCCCCGCGTGCGATGGCGGTTATTGATCCGGTGAAACTGGTTATCGAGAACTACCCGCAGGGTGAAAGCGAAATGGTCACCATGCCTAACCATCCGAACAAACCGGAAATGGGCACGCGTGAAGTTCCTTTCAGCGGTGAAATCTGGATCGATCGCGCTGATTTCCGCGAAGAAGCCAACAAGCAGTACAAACGTCTGGTGATGGGTAAAGAAGTGCGTCTGCGCAACGCCTACGTGGTGAAAGCAGAACGCGTGGAAAAAGATGCGGAAGGCACTATTACCACCATCTTCTGTACCTATGATGCAGATACCCTGAGCAAAGATCCGGCAGATGGCCGTAAAGTGAAAGGTGTGATCCACTGGGTTAGTGCCGCACACGCGCTGCCAGTCGAAATTCGTCTCTACGATCGTCTGTTCAGCGTACCAAACCCAGGCGCGGCGGAAGATTTCCTCTCCGTGATGAACCCGGAATCGCTGGTGATCAAACAGGGGTTTGCTGAACCGTCGCTGAAAGCCGCAGTAGCAGGGAAAGCGTTCCAGTTTGAGCGCGAAGGTTACTTCTGCCTGGACAGCCGTTACGCCAGCGCAGAGAAGCTGGTGTTTAACCGCACCGTTGGCCTGCGTGACACCTGGGCGAAAGTCGGCGAATAAACTGCCGCAATGCTACCTTCAAGCGCCGCATTCTGCGGCGTTTTTTTATCTTCTGTTCAACGAAAAATCTCGCTTTGCGAAGCGAATTAATTCCCATTCACAAAATAATGCCATTAACAACCGTCTGTTATCGATAACGCTCGCAAAAAAACAGATAGTGTCATGAAATCTCGTTCATCTTTCTGGAAAACAAAGAGAATTTGCAGCTTTTACGGTATTTTTTGATGGATGAATAAAATGTAACAGGAAGCAATGAATTATGTGCGGTTGCTCATACTCTTACATTCTCGTTACAGAAAGGTATTGATAATTCGCGTCGCGAAAAATAGTCTATCACTGTAGTCAGTGAGGTTTTTTTCAGTGCTACTTTTACTTTTTTATTTTTTCGCTGTTTTGCCTTTGGCAACAGCAATTTATACGTCAAAGAGGATTAACATATGCGTACGTTTAGTGGCAAACGTAGTGCGCTGGCGTTGGCTATCGCCGGTATCACAGCACTGTCAGGTCTGGTCGTTGTTCCGCAGGCACAGGCCGAAGGCTTTATCGATGATTCAACCCTGACGGGCGGCATTTATTACTGGCAGCGTGAACGCGACCGTAAAGATGTCACCGACGGAGATAAGTACAAAACCAACCTTTCTCACGCGACCTGGAACGCCAACCTGGATTTCCAGTCCGGCTATGCAGCAGATATGTTCGGTCTCGATGTGGCGGCGTTTACGGCAATTGAAATGGCAGAAAACGGCGACAGCGGCCATCCAAACGAAATCGCGTTCTCGAAAAAGAACAAAGGCTACGATGAAGACTACTCCGGTGATAAGAGCGGAATCAGTCTGTACAAGGCCGCCGCGAAATTCAAATACGGCCCAGCCTGGGCGCGTGCCGGTTATATTCAGCCTACTGGTCAGACGCTGTTAGCACCGCACTGGAGCTTTATGCCAGGTACCTATCAGGGTGCTGAAGCGGGCGCAAACTTTGACTACGGCGATGCAGGCGCACTGAGTTTCTCCTACATGTGGGCCAACGAATATAAAGCGCCATGGCACACTGAGGTTGATAAATTCTACCAGGGCGATAAAAAGACCAAAGTCGATTATCTCCATTCTGTCGGCGCAAAGTATGATTTCAAAAATGACCTGGTGCTGGAAGCCGCCTTTGGTCAGTCCGAAGGCTATGTCGATCAGTACTTCGCCAAAGCCAGCTACAAGTTTGATTTAGGTGGCAATCCGTTCTCCACCAGCTACCAGTTCTACGGTGCGCGTGACAAAGTTGATGACCGCAGCGCCAGCGATATTTATGACGGAACCGCCTGGCTGCAGGCGTTGACCTTCGGCTATAAAGTGGCGGAAGTGGTTGACCTACGTCTGGAAGGGACCTGGGTTAAGGCCGAAGGGCAGCAAGGGTTCTTCCTGCAACGTATGACGCCGACCTATGCGTCATCCAACGGTCGTCTGGATATCTGGTGGGATAACCGTTCAGACTTCAACGCCAACGGCGAAAAAGCGGTCTTCTTTGGCGCGATGTATGACCTGAAGAACTGGAACCTGCCAGGCTGGGCCGTCGGGGCTTCTTATGTGTATGCCTGGGACGCGAAACCGTCTACCTGGCAGAGCAACCCGGATGCGTACTACGACAAAAACCGTACCATTGAAGAATCGTCATACAGCCTGGATGCGGTCTACACCCTGCAGGACGGTCGTGCGAAAGGCACCATGTTTAAACTGCACTTCACCGAATATGACAACCACTCCAACATCCCGAGCTGGGGCGGCGGTTACGGCAACATCTTCCAGGATGAGCGCGACGTGAAGTTCATTGTGATTGCACCGTTCACCATCTTCTAATGCCAACAGCGGCAGGCCTTGTGCCTGCCGCCTCGTTGAGGACCATGCTATGAAAAAACTGATACTCATCGCCGTAATGGCCTCGGGACTGGTGGCCTGCGCACCGTCAACGGCGCCGAAAGAAGATAGTCGGTTGAAAGAGGCGTATAGCGCCTGTATCAACACGGCACAGGGATCGCCCGAGAAAATCGAAGCCTGCCAGAGCGTGCTGGATGTGCTGAAAAAAGAAAAACAACATCAACAGTTTGCAAATCAGGAAAGTGTTCGTGTGCTGGATTACCAACAGTGTATTCAGGCGACACGTACCGGTAACGATCAGGCTGTCAAAGCCGATTGCGATAAGATCTGGCAGGAAATTCGCAGTAACAATACGGCGAAGTAAATGTCAGAGACAACATAAAGCGGGCGGAGATATCTCTCCGCCCGCTTGCGTTTCAGAGCTTATTCTCTGCTGTCTGATAGCCACGGCTGAGACGAACAAACAGCATTGCCGTTGCGGCGAGTCCGCACAGCGCCGCGCACATGAGCCACCACCCCGGAGAACTCTTATCGCCGGTCAACTGGACCAATGCGGTGGAGATAGCAGGCGTCAGGCCGCCGAAAATCGCTGTCGCAAGACTAAAGGCCAGCGAAAAACCCACGGTTCGGACATAAACCGGCATCACTTCGGTCAGGGCCGCCACCATCGCGCCGTTATACATGCCAAAAAAGAACGAGAACCAGAGCAGCACCAGCGTCATGCGGGTGAAGTCAGGGGCAGCGGTAAGCCAGTTCATCACCGGCCAGGTGGTGACGAGGGCGAGCAAGGTGATGCCCATCAGCACCGGGCGTCGCCCGATCCGATCAGAGATAGCGCCGCCAATCGGCAGCCAGATGAAGTTAGAAATCCCTACCAGCATGGTGACTACCAGGCTGTCACGTGCGCTCAGGTTCAACACCGTTCTCCCGTAAGTGGGGGTATAGACAGTAATAAAATAAAAGGTCGTGGTCGTCATCGCCACCAGCAGGGTACCCGCGGTGATGATGCGCCAGTTTTTAGCAATGGTGGTAAAAATTTCCCGGGTGTCCGGACGGTGTTTACGTTGTAAAAAGGCTTCAGTTTCCTGTAGCGAACGTCGAAGAACAAAAATCAGCGGAATAATCATGCAGCCAATGAAGAACGGGATTCGCCAACCCCATTCGGAGATTTCATCGTGTCCCAGCGTGACATTCAGACCGTAGCCGATCAGCGCGGCGACGACAATCGCCACCTGCTGGCTGGCCGATTGCCAACTGGTGTAAAAGCCTTTATTGCCTGGCGTGGCGATCTCAGAAAGATAAACAGAGACGCCGCCCAGTTCGACGCCAGCAGAAAATCCCTGTAGCAGACGCCCCACCAGGACCAGCACGGGAGCCAGCAGGCCGATAGTCTGATAACCCGGCACGAGGGCGATGAGCAGCGTGCCGCAGCCCATAATCGCCAGGGTGACCATCAGCCCTTTCCGTCGGCCGATCCTGTCGATATATGCGCCCAACACCACGGCCCCGATAGGGCGCATTAAAAATCCGGAGCCAAAAACGGCAAAAGTAAGCATTAATGCGGCAAACTCACTTTCGGCAGGAAAAAACGTCTTTGCGATATAAGTGGCGTAAAAACCAAACAGGAAAAAATCGAACTGTTCGAGAAAATTACCGCTGGTCACACGTAGTATTGCGCCGAACGTGCCAGCGCGCGATGGTTGCTGAGTCATTGAAGTTGCTCCACTGTCTTATCATAATTATGTATAGAGGTAAGAGTTTGCGGGTTAGTCGCCTGCGACCCCCGCCTGTTTTCCACGTCGCTTCTCAATCGCCCATTTGAGTAAAGACGCGCAGCGGTAAAATCCGTGGGCAAATTTTCCGTATGGAATGGTCAAAAAAAGCGCCATGACCACGCCAAGATGGATGGCAAGCAGGATCCCCATCCATGAGGTGTCTCTTCCCGCCAGCAAACCTAAACCGGTCAGGCTGGTCAGGAGCAGCAGTAAAATAAAACCGCGATCCATCGGTTTCTGTCGCGCGTCGCCATGCAGTGGCGAGCGCTTAAGGTTTAACCACAGCAGGCCTGCCGGGCCGACAATTAAACCGATTCCTCCGAGCGTGCCAAGCATGACCGGCACGCTGAAGAACGGGTAGGGGGCTTCCCAACCGGCGAAGTAGTGGTAACCCGTCGCCACCACGGTCGCGGCGAAACAGAGCATAAAGCCGTAGAAGGTGAAATGGTGGAAACGACGACGCATCAATGTGAAAGCATCGTCCGCCTCGTTGCAGCCTTTGCCATGTCCGCCGTCGAGGTATTTCAGCGTCAGCGCGTTGTGCGACGCTTCGGCAATTTCCACCGGACGCGGCCCGACGGGAGAGATCTCGCGCCAGAAGCGGATCACCCCTGCCATTAGTAAACCGATCGCCAGCATGAAAACCGATCCAAACATCCATGCCAGCAGGTTGTGCGGGAAGATTTGGTAGAAATCACCGGCCAGCGGCGGATGGAGTAGCGATCCCTTCAGCCCCATCGCGAGGAGTAAAAAGAGGATCAGACTAAAGACCAGTGCCAGCGTCACGGTGACGCCAGCCTGGCGATACAGCGCCCCGAAGGCCGCCGGTTGCGCGTAGTGTTGATACGTTTCCAGACGCACTTCCGCCATTGCTTTCGGCACGTTGATCGCAAACTCATGGGGCGGAGCATACTGGCAGGCGTGCAGGCAGGCGCCGCAGTTATGGCACAGGTTTGCCAGATAGTTAATGTCCGCTTTGCCAAATTCCAGCCGTTGCGTCATCGCCGGGAACACGGCGCAAAATCCTTCGCAATAGCGACAGGCGTTACACACCTGCATCACCCGCTCGACTTCAGCTTCTGGCTCGGTGAGAATTTTGGCCTCAATGATCAGTTTTTCAAGCTGCTTCATGATGCGCCTCCTTACGTGCTGCCTGCGCGGCTTCTTTACCTGCGATGCGACCAAACGTGGTGCCGATGGACATGCCGACACCGGCGGTATAGCCCTTGCCCAGTACGTTGCCAGCCATCATCTCACCGGCAACGAACAGGTTACGGCTGGGGGTGCCTGCGAAGTGGACTGCAGCGTGTTCATTCACTTTCAGTCCCAGATAGGTAAAGGTGATCCCTGGTCGCAGGGCGTAACCGTAGTAGGGGGGCGTATCAATAGGCCGCGCCCAGTGCGTTTTTGGTGGCGTCAGACCCTGCGTCGCGCAGTTGTCCAGCTTCGTGTGATCAAACTGACCCGGCTGACAGGCCTGATTGTAGTGCTCCACGGTATGGGTAAAGCGTTCGGGATCCAGCCCCAACTGGCGGGCCAGTTCACTCAGCGTATTGGCCTGTGCGCCGGGGAAAACCGGCGGCATAAAGTGACCGATCGCTTTGCTGTCGATAATGGAGTAGCCAATCTGCCCCGGTTGGTGGGCAACCAGACGCCCCCAGATGGCATAGCGTTTCGGCCAGAAATCTTCGCCTTCATCGTAAAAGCGCTCCGCGTCCCGGTTGACTACCACACCCAGTGAGACGCAATCCACGCGGGTACAAATGCCGCCGTCGTACAACGGGGCCCGGGCATCAATCGCTACACAGTGGGACTGAGACGGATCGCCGATAATGTCAGCACCGGCATCGATCATAAACTTGAGCAAGACGCCCTGATTAAAGCGGGTGCCGCGAATGAGGAAGTTATCGGCTGGCCATTCGCCACGAGCGTTCTCTCCCCAGGCGTCGCGCAGCCATTCGCGGTTGGATTCAAATCCACCGGCGGCGAGTACGCAGGCTTTCGCCTCAATGCGCTCGTGACCTGCCAGGGCTGCGATGAATTCGCCGTTGCGCAATTCAAGTGCCTGTACCGGCGTGTTGTAGCGAATCTGTACCCCCAGCTTTTCTGCGCTGCGGTAATAGGCGTTCACGAGGGCTTTACCGCCGCCCATGAAGAAGGCATTGGTACGCGCCACGTGCAGCGCGCCAGAGAGCGGAGGCTGAAAATTAACGCCGTGCTGACGCATCCAGTCGCGACACTGGGAAGAGGTCCGGATCACCAGTCGCGCCAACGCTTCATTGGTATTGCCTTCGGTGACACGCCAGAGATCCTGCCAGAACTCCTCTTCGGGATAACTCTCGACCAGCACATCCTGTGGCGCATCGTGCATACAGCGTAAATTGCGCGTGTGTTGGGAATTCCCGCCGCGCCATTCCCGGGGCGCAGCCTCTAACAGCAGCACGGAAGCTCCTGCCTCACGGGCGGTTAAGGCGGCACATAACGCGGCATTACCACCGCCAATCACCAGTACATCAACCATCGTCTACTCCATTACCATTTAACTATTTGTTAAATTTGTAATTGAAATGTATACGTGCTGATTGTATGGGCGCTATGACGAATAGCTAAAGAGGGGTTTAGGGAGCGTAAAGGGTTGCGCCCGGCCAATGACCGGTTTCAACGAGTTCACGCATGACTTTTGTGAGTATTACGCGGGCTGCAAGACCGGCAGGGGTGAGTTCATCGTCCGACAGACTGACCAGAAAATTGGGGCGGCTGAGGACAGGATTATGGACGCCGATCACTCTTAGCGCTTCCCTCTCAAGATGCGAAATGGCTGCACCGGGTTGCAGCGTGGCGCCGAGTCCGCTGCCAACGGCGCGCATCAGTAACGTCAGGCCGTCAATTTCCGTGGCAATATCGACCTTCAGTCCGTGTTCCTGACAGATGGCTTCCAGTCTGCCACGCAGGCCGTGTCCCTGGCTTGGCATGATCAGGGGAATATTCGCCAGTTGAGCAGGCGTTATGGTGTCATCCGGAATATCCGCCAGCAGCTCGTGTGTGCCAATCAGAAACAGGCGCTCCTCAAGAACCGGTCTGGCGCTCCAGCGCAGGATTTTCTCTTTTTGAAACACGACCGCCAGATCAATCTGGCGCGTGTTGATCATCCGTTCCAGATTACCCGACAGGCTTTCCACCACATGCAGGCGAACGTCGGCGTAATGTTCCCGCATGGCATGAATAAACGGTATTCCCAGGATGGAGGCGGTGCTGGGGGCCATGCCGACGCTGACGTGTCCCGAAAGACGCGCCTCGCGAGCGGCCAGGATCGCATCATCGGCGTGGCGTAGCGCCAGTTGTGCCTGCGAGTAAAAGGCCAGACCGGCGTTAGTGGGCGTGACGCCGCGCGAGGTTCGCTGCAACAGGCGGATCGCGAGTTCGTTTTCCAGCCGCGTCATCTGCTGGCTCAGGGCGGACACGCCGATGTCGAGATCGAGCGCCGCGCTGCCCATACTGCCGGTTTCTACAATACGGACAAAGTAACGTAGCTGGCGAAGTTCCATTTCGATTCTCCGGACGAAGCAGGGTAAGATATTTTACATTAAAGCAACATGCAGGCAGAAGAAAGCGCTGAGTAGGGAATGGCAGGCATAAAAAAAGCCAACCGGCAGGTTGGCTTTTCAGAATAATGCAGATTATTTCGCGTCATGCGCGTGTTCGTTTTCGCGGCAATCGCCTTCAGCGCAGTGGCCATAGAGGTAGAGGCTATGGTTCGTCAGACGAATGCCATGCTTCGACGCGATCTCACGCTGGCGCGCTTCAATAGACTCATCGCTAAATTCGATCACTTTGCCGCAATCAAGGCAAATCAGGTGATCGTGATGATGCTGCTGGGTCAGCTCGAAAACGGATTTGCCGCCTTCAAAATTGTGGCGGGTTACGATACCGGCGTCATCAAACTGGTTCAGCACGCGATACACGGTCGCCAGACCAATTTCTTCACCCATGTCGATCAGCCGTTTGTATAAATCTTCCGCACTGACGTGATGGTTATCCGGTCCCTGAAGAACTTCCAGAATCTTTAAACGTGGAAGCGTTACTTTCAGGCCAGCCTTCTTTAATGCGGTATTGTTGTCAGTCATGCGGAATCTGTCCTGTTGCTAAACGATTCACTTCATACAAGAAGTGACAGAAATTGCACTCGGGATAATGCGTTTCATTATAGGACTGCCGTGTCTAAATGAAAACTGCAAGCCTCTGGCAAATGTTAATAAATAGTCGGTATTGCCTGGAAATGAGAGCGCCACCTAAAAACTCCCGCACATTGTACAGGGATGGGCAAGAAAGTTACAAATTTGTAGCAATTATTTTGATTGGTTCTGTCTATTGATGCGGCGCAAACCTTGTCTGCGCCGCCGTATATCAGGCGTTGATGATCTCATCAAGGTGCAATTCTTCAGAGATCTGCTTCACCCATTTTTCCACGCGCTCGGCGGTCAGTTCCGGCTGACGGTCTTCGTCAATCGCCAGACCGACAAAATGGTCATCATCCGCCAGACCTTTGGAGGCTTCAAAATGATAGCCAGCGGTCGGCCAGTGACCCACGATGGTTGCACCGCGTGGCTCAATGATATCGCGGATTGTGCCTAACGCGTCGCAGAAGTATTCTGCATAATCTTCCTGATCGCCGCAGCCGAACAGTGCGACCAGTTTACCGTTAAAATCGATGTCTTCGAGAGTAGGGAAGAAGTCGTCCCAGTCGCACTGCGCTTCACCGTAGTACCAGGTTGGGATGCCAAGCAGCAGAATGTCATAACTTTCGAGATCTTCCTTGCTGCTTTTTGCAATGTCATGCACATCGGCAACGTCTTTACCAAGCTGTTTTTGAATCATTTTTGCGATATTTTCGGTATTACCGGTGTCGCTGCCGAAAAAGATGCCAGTGATAGCCATGAGTGAAATAACCTCTTGAAACTTATTGAAATGGGGGTGGAAAATTGCCCACGGATAAAGGCAATCATAGCAGAACAGGCAGTCTTGCGGAATCAGCAAACGAGCAGGACTGCACACTGTGCTACATGAAAGTGGAAATTTAAACGATGCCCTGACTACGCAGCGCCGCCAGTTGCTGCATTAACATCTCTTCGATCAGTTCGCTACGGCTCATATTGCGCGACTCCGCCAGCTCGTTCAGCGCCTCGACAGCTTCCGCGTTCAGCTTCAGTTCGACACGCTTAAGGCCACGTACTTTGTCGCGTTTTAGCTGGTTGCGTTTATTAATACGCAGCTGTTCATCGCGCGAAAGCGGATTAGTTTTCGGTCGTCCCGGTCGACGCTCGTGCGCGAACAGATCTAATGTCGTACGGTCCGTTTGTTCTTTGGCCATGATCTTGGTGACTTCGGGGGAAACAATCAGCCAGGCCTCTGCCCGGATGGATAGCGCGCCATAATACATCAGCGCGATGAGTCACGCCAACGCCCACGCGCGGAAAGCGACGCGGACGCTGGGTTTTTAATCAGTTGCGTTAATCATTGAGATAGCGACGGATAGCGCGTAATACCGCATCCGGTTTTTCAGCATGGACCCAGTGACCCGCGCCTGCAATCACATGCGCCCGTGCCTGTGGAAATTGAGCCAGTAAATCATCACGGTACTGCTCGCTAACATACGGAGAATTGCCGCCAGGGATAAACAGGGCAGGGTGATCCCATGCCGGGATTTTCTCCCAACCTACAATATGCGGATACTGATCCCACAATACCGGCACGTTAAAGCGCCACTCCCCGTCAACAAAAGATTTCAGCAGAAACTGAATCACCCCTTCTTCATTAAGATGCTGGCGCATTATTGCTGCTGCTTGCTGGCGAGTTTGTGCGTCCGATTCACTGACCGCGTTGATAGCCGCAAAAATCTCATCATGACGGCGTACGTGATAGTCGACCGGCGCGATATCGATCGCCACCAGTTTATCGATGCGATCGGAGGCTAGTGCAGTAAGTGCCATTACCGCTTTACCGCCCATGGAGTGACCGATAAATGTTGCTTTGTCGATCTGCTGTGCATCCAGAGTATCAACAAGATCCTGCGCCATCGCCGGGTAATTCATTACCGGATCTCTCGGTGAAAGACCGTGGTTACGCATATCAACCTGGATGATATTGTGATCGTTTACCAGATCGCGAGCCAGTACGCCAAGGTTGTCGAGGCTGCCAAACAGACCGTGGACAAGAACGATGGGAGAATTATTGTGCTGGTTTTGTGCAGTTTGCGCGCGGATATTCAATTTCATGGCAAAGTTCTTTTTTTCGCGTTGTCGGGTTAGGGTATTATGTTGACCATTGTGCCACAGGGCTGCAACAAATAAGGTTTATTCCGAGTTTTTCTGCAAGCCAGGCTTGACGCTATCCGCTGCCGGGATTTATTCATATACTCCTGGCGACTTGTATTCAGCTAAGACACTGCACTGGATTAAGATGAAAACGATTGAAGTTGATGATGAACTCTACAGCTATATTGCCAGCCACACTAAGCATATCGGCGAGAGCGCATCCGACATTTTACGGCGTATGTTGAAATTTTCCGCCGCATCACAGCCTGCTGCTCCGGTGACGAAAGAGGTTCGCGTTGCGTCACCTGCTATCGTCGAAGCGAAGCCGGTCAAAACGATTAAAGACAAGGTTCGCGCAATGCGTGAACTTCTGCTTTCGGATGAATACGCAGAGCAAAAGCGAGCGGTCAATCGCTTTATGCTGCTGTTGTCTACACTATATTCTCTTGACGCCCAGGCGTTTGCCGAAGCAACGGAATCGTTGCACGGTCGTACACGCGTTTACTTTGCGGCAGATGAACAAACGCTGCTGAAAAATGGTAATCAGACCAAGCCGAAACATGTGCCAGGCACGCCGTATTGGGTGATCACCAACACCAACACCGGCCGTAAATGCAGCATGATTGAGCACATCATGCAGTCAATGCAATTCCCGGCGGAATTGATTGAAAAGGTTTGCGGAACAATTTAATCCATGCAGAAAAGGACCAGGCAATGGCAATCCACGACCGTGCAGGTAAACCTGCGCAACAGAGTGATTTGATTAACGTCGCGCAACTGACGTCACAATACTATGTACTGAAGCCCGCAAAAGGAAATGCGGAACACGCGGTGAAGTTCGGCACCTCCGGACACCGTGGCAGTGCAGGCCGTCATAGCTTCAACGAACCCCACATTCTGGCGATTGCGCAGGCTATCGCGGAAGAACGTGCAAAAAATGGTATTACGGGTCCATGCTACGTGGGGAAAGATACCCATGCACTGTCTGAACCGGCGTTTATCTCCGTTCTGGAAGTGCTTGCCGCGAACGGTGTTGATGTGATTGTTCAGGAGAACAACGGTTTTACCCCAACACCCGCTGTGTCAAATGCCATTCTGGTTCACAACAAAAAAGGCGGTCCGCTGGCTGACGGTATTGTGATTACCCCGTCCCACAACCCGCCAGAAGATGGTGGCATTAAATACAACCCGCCTAATGGTGGCCCGGCAGATACCAACGTCACGAAAGTGGTGGAAGATCGGGCGAATGCGCTGCTGGCTGACGATCTGAAAGGCGTGAAGCGCATTTCTCTGGATGCGGCGCTGGCGTCCGGTCATATCAAAGAGCAGGACCTGGTACAGCCGTTCGTTGAGGGGCTGGCAGATATCGTCGATATGGCGGCGATTCAGAAAGCCGGTCTGACGCTGGGTGTGGATCCGCTGGGCGGCTCCGGTATTGAATACTGGAAGCGTATCGCAGAGCATTACAAACTGAATCTGACCATCGTAAACGATCAGGTTGATCAGACTTTCCGCTTTATGCATCTCGATAAAGATGGCGCAATCCGTATGGACTGCTCGTCTGAATGTGCCATGGCCGGTTTGCTGGCGCTGCGTGATAAGTTTGACCTGGCGTTCGCCAACGATCCGGATTATGACCGTCACGGTATCGTCACTCCGGCGGGGTTGATGAATCCAAACCACTACCTGGCGGTGGCTATCAACTACCTGTTCCAGCATCGTCCGCAGTGGGGCAAAGACGTTGCTGTCGGTAAGACGCTGGTTTCGTCGGCAATGATTGACCGCGTGGTTAACGATCTGGGGCGTAAACTGGTTGAAGTTCCGGTGGGCTTTAAATGGTTTGTTGATGGTCTGTTTGACGGCAGCTTCGGCTTTGGCGGCGAAGAGAGCGCGGGGGCATCCTTCCTGCGTTTCGACGGTACGCCGTGGTCTACTGATAAAGACGGGATCATCATGTGTCTGCTGGCAGCAGAAATTACTGCCGTCACCGGGAAGAACCCGCAGGAGCACTACAACGAGCTTGCCGCCCGTTTTGGTGCGCCGAGCTACAACCGTCTGCAAGCTGGCGCAACATCGGCACAGAAAGCGGCGCTGTCGAAACTGTCTCCGGAGATGGTCAGCGCCAGTACGCTGGCTGGAGACCCGATCACAGCACGTCTGACGGCGGCACCCGGTAACGGTGCGTCGATTGGCGGTCTGAAAGTCATGACTGACAATGGTTGGTTCGCGGCACGCCCGTCGGGTACGGAAGATGCGTACAAGATCTATTGCGAGAGCTTCCTTGGCGAAGAACATCGCAAGCAGATCGAGAAAGAAGCGGTCGAAATCGTCAGCGAAGTGCTGAAAAACGCCTGAGTTGTACCACTGAATTAAAAAAGGAGCCGAAAGGCTCCTTTTTTGTTTGGCTAGCCTTAACCGTGTTTATTCTTCAGTTCAAAGCGTGGTGATACCAGGCCGTACAGCGTCCAGCCGAGGAAGGTCACGATGGAACCATACAACATCGCTTCTTCACCTGACGAGTAGAGCGCATAGAAGCTGTACATCGCACCGATGAAGGCGACAAAGTTTGCCATCTTCGCCTTTGACGGCGGAACGTTCGCCACTCTCTGGATGATCACCAGTGCGGCCATCGACAGAATATACGGAATGATATTCGTCACCACGGCCAGGTTGACCAGCACGTTAAACTGGCTGTTCAGCGATGGGCTGATGGTCATCAGCGATAAGCCACTCTGGATGATAACAATCGTCAGCATCCCCTGAACCGGCGCATCGACTTTGGTCACGCGAGAAAAGATTTTCGGGAAATAGCCTTCATCGGCAGAGGATTTAAAGACCTGCGCAATGGTGAATTGCCAGCCCAGCAATGAACCACAGCAGGACATGATCATCAGCGCCATGATCACTTTACCCACTTCCGGTGTGAACATCTGCGCGAACGCCAGACCAAACGGTGCGGTGGAGTTAGCCAGATCCATGTTAGGTACAATCCCGGCAATCACGTTGGTAGAGACGATGTAGATCACCGCCGCGCCCAGCGTCCCGCCCAGTACGGCAATCGGTACGTTCTTCTCCGGGTTTTCCACCACTTCCGCGTTCGCACAGGCGGATTCCAGACCAAGGAACGCCCACAGCGTCATGGCGATAGAGGAACCGACGGCGGTAAAGAACGGTACATGATGCGGGTTCCACGAGTTGGCATACAGCGTCGGGCTAAACCAGAACCAGCCGATAATGCACAGACCGACCACCGGAATGATCACCCCCCAGACGGTAATGCTACTGATCTGTCCGGTAATGCGCGCACCGCCAAAGTTCGCGACCGTACAGATCCACAGTACACCGATGGTGGCGAGACCGATTTGTACCGGGGAGAGGGTGGCGCCGAAAAGTTCGGTACCGTAACCCACGGCGGAGATGGCAATGGCGACGTTGGCAATCAACAGCGATACCCCATAGGTGTAGTTCGCCATAAAGTTACCGGATTTACCAAACGCATATTCTGCGTAGCCCCCCATCCCGCCGGCTTTACGGCTGAACATTCCGCACTTGGCGAACGCCCAGGCCAGCGCCATGGACCCGACGGCTGTCACCAGCCAGGAGATAATCGAAATGGTGCCGACTTCAGCCAGTTTGGTCGGCAGCATGATGATCCCGGAGCCCATCATATTGACCATGGTCAGGATGGTGAGCTGCATCACGCCCATTTTATTGGATTTGGCTTTACTCATAATGCTTCTCCTTTCAACAGGTCGCTTTGTGCTTCACGCGGTTTAATCACGTAGCACCACACCTGTTTGCGACCATCGCACTCGTTGATGTACACACCCTGAAGTTCCGGCGCGAAACCGGGCAGCAGGTTGATCCCTTCTTCCAGTGCGCTGAAGTAACGCAGTACCGCACCGCCCCAGACTTCCCCAGGAACCACGCACAGCACACCCGGCGGGTAAGGGAGCGCGCCTTCAGCGGCAATACGGCCTTCGGCCTCAGGCAGCGGCACCAGATCCACTTCACCGCGCAGATAGGCGTAGTTGGCATCTTGTGGGTTCATGCTGACGCGCGGGAAATGGGACTTGCGGAACATCTCTTTTTGCAGTTGTTTTACGTTGTGACGCGCATACAGGTCGTGCATCTCCTGACACAACTGGCGCAGGGTGTAACCGGCATAACGCGCTTCGTGCTGTTTGTAGATAGACGGCAGAACGTCCGCCAGCGGTGCGTCAGATTCCAGCAGGCGCTCGAAGCGCACCAGCAGGGCGACGAGTTGTTGCAGTTTCGCCATGTCTTCCGCCGGGGTCAGCAGGAACAGGATCGAGTTGAGGTCGCATTTTTCCGGGACCACGCCGTTTTCACGCAGGAAGTTGGCAAGAATAGTCGCCGGGACGCCGAAGGTGTCGTACTCGCCATTGCGTGCGTTGATACCCGGAGTGGTCAACAACAGTTTGCAAGGGTCAACAAAGTATTGATGCTCGGCGTAACCTTCAAACGCATGCCAGTGTTCGCCAGGGACGAAGTGGAAAAAGCGCAGATCGTTGGCGATTTCCGCAGTCGGATAAGACTGCCACGGTTTGCCATCAACCATTTCCGGAACAAAGGGACGGATATGATGGCAGTTATCAAGGATCAGCTTACGGGCGTCGATACCGTTGGCGACACAGTCCATCCACATGTTGCGGCCACTGACGCCTTCGTGCATTTTGGCGTTAATATCCAGTGCGGCAAACAGCGGATAGAACGGGCTGGTGGAGGCGTGCATCATGAACGCGTTATTCATGCGTTTATGCGGCACATAGCGCGGCTGACCTTTGATATGGCTGTCTTTTTTGTGAATTTGCGAAGTCTGGGAGAAGCCCGCTTGCTGTTTGTGAACGGACTGCGTTACCAGAATACCCGGATCGTTTTCGTTCAGTTCCAGCAGCAGCGGAGAACAATCCGCCATCATCGGGATAAACTGCTCATAGCCCACCCAGGCGGAGTCGAACAGAATGTAATCGCAAAGGTGACCAATTTTATCCACCACCTGACGGGCGTTATAAATCGTGCCGTCGTAGGTGCCCAACTGGATAACGGCAAGACGGAATGGACGTGCGTCACGAGCCCGTTGCGGTGCCACTTCGCTGACCAGTTCGCGCAGGTAGCTCTCTTCAAAGCAGTGGGCATCGATCCCGCCGATAAAGCCGTACGGGTTACGTGCGGTTTCCAGATAGACCGGCGTTGCGCCCGCCTGCAATAACGCGCCGTGGTGGTTTGACTTGTGGTTGTTACGGTCGAAGAGCACCAGATCGCCCGGAGTCAGCAGTGCGTTCAGCACCACTTTGTTAGACGAAGAGGTTCCGTTTAACACAAAGTAGGTTTTATCGGCATTAAAAACCTTCGCGGCATGTTGCTGGGCGATGCACGGTGCGCCTTCATGGATCAGCAAATCGCCCATTGCTACGTCAGCATTGCACAGGTCGGAGCGGAAAAGCGTTTCGCCGAAATATTCCACGAACTGGTTACCTGCCGGGTGACGGCGGAAAAACTCGCCGCCCTGATGTCCGGGGCAGTCGAAGGCGCTGTTTCCCTGGTTTACATAATCAACCAGCGCGCGGAAGAACGGTGGTCGTAATTGTGTTTCGTAATGACTGGCTGCCGTTTCTAACTGACGACCGTAGAAAGCGGTACGGGCTTCATTGCATTCGAATACGCCCGAAATGCGCGGCAGATGTTCTGCCGGAACGCGCTCTTCCTCTTCGGTTGCGATAAATACCGGAATACCGTATCCGGTCGCGTCAATTTCATCGAGCTTCCCACGTTCAATATCATTGACAGACAACACGACGGCAGCGACATCAATAAAATTACTTTCATCAACATTCACAATCGTGCGTTGTGTAGAAAAACAGTCAGGGCAAGAACGACTCACGGCAATTTTTAATTCAGACATTTTCATCTCTTTATTTTCAGATAATAGCAGGTCCTCAATTTCCCGAATGAGAAACTGATAACGCCGGAATAAAAGCAAAGTGTGTCCCCTGATAAATAAATCAGTAAATTGCTTTTTTTCAGGATGCAAAAAACCTTACCTGTCCGGTCACAGGCAAATCAAGGCTTAAGCAGAGTGAGCACTGAGGAATACAGGCGTGAGCCTGCGATACAGCGAGTCAGGAAGACCTGTATGCTGGAGTGCCCATAGTCGAAAGACTAACGGGCATTAAAGAAATGAAAGTCAAAACTATTACGGTGGGCAAACATCATAATATGTGTTGTCCGCCTGATATGTGGCATAGTACGGCTATTGTTTTCCATTTTGATTACCTTTTCTTTATCAGTAGAAGGTGAAGGTATTTTATCCAGGAAAACGGCCTGATCCGTGAAGGAGATCAATAAAAAACGATCATTCGCAAAATATTTAGTCGTTTTTTATGCATGGCTGGCGATAAGATATCGTTTTGTTTATTATTTGTTATAATTCTGTATTTCTTAATTTTGTGGAAAATCTTAAATACCCGAATTAATATAATTTCGGCTAAGTAAGAATAATAAAAATTAATTTTAAGATTTATTTAAAAATAATGAATAACCATTCATGGCATAAAACGATAGCCAATACCGGTTTCGGTAATAAAGTGGCGGGGGCGCGCGGGATCACGCTCCAGTTTCTGCCGCAGGTGACCCATATAAATACGCAAATAGTGGCTGTGCTCGACGGCGTTCGGTCCCCAGACCTGATTCAATAACTGGCGCTGGGTCAGCACTTTCCCGGCGTTGTTGAGCAACACGGCCAGCAGGCGAAACTCAATCGGTGTTAAATGGATTTCTGTTTCTCCGCGATGAATCAGATGCGCGGCGAGATCGACGACCACATCGGAAAAGCGTACCACCGGCTCAGGAGAGGGCGTTGCAGAATGACGGCGCAGGGCGACGCGCAGACGTGCCTGTAACTCGCCAATGCCAAACGGTTTGCTCAGGTAGTCGTCGGCACCGGCGTCGAGCGCGGCAATTTTATCGCTCTCTTCGCTACGTGCAGAGAGCACGATCACCGGGACGGCGCTCCACTGTCGCAGGTCGCGAATGAAATCGATGCCGTCACCATCCGGCAGGCCGAGATCGAGAATAATGAGATCGGGCTTGCGCGTTGCCGCTTCCAGCAAACCACGCTGAAGCGTCTCGGCGTCGTACACGCGCAACCCATCGGCTTCCAGCGCGGTACGCAGAAAGCGGCGAATGGCCTGCTCATCTTCAACAATCAGAACGTTTGTCACATATCCTCATGAAAATCTTCAAGTTCTGGTGGAGCGTCTTGCCTCAGTGTAACACGGAAACAGGCACCGCCCTGAGGGCGATTATAGACGGCAATTGACCCGCCATGCACTTCCACTATCGCCCGACAAATGGCCAGCCCCAGCCCGACGCCCGGCACCGCTGACTCTTTGTTCCCCCGTGAGAATTTATCGAACACGCGCTGCTCCTGTCCTTGTGGAATGCCTGGCCCATTATCCCAGACGTCGAGTTGCAGATGTTCGTCTTCAACGTGCGCGTCGATGCCGATCTGCGCCTGTGGTCCGGCATATTTAATGGCATTCTCCAGCAGATTAATCAGTACCCGTTCGAACAGGGGGCCATCGACGTGAATGAGAGTCAGCGGCGCGGGCAGGGAAAGGTTTACCGGATGAACCAGGCCTGGCTCCAGCATTTTCAGCGCACTGCCCACTACTTCTTCCAGCGTCAGCCACTCTTTTTTGAGGTTGAAACCACCAGACTGAATCCGCGCCATATCCAACAGGTTATTCACCAGACGGGTGGTATTCAGTACATGCTGGCGAATTTCGCTGGCCTGTCTGGCATGAGGCGAGCCTTCGCTGGCGAGGTCGAGCGTGAGGATTTCCGCCTGACCAAACAGCACGGTCAGCGGGGTGCGCAGGTCGTGAGAAAGTGCCGCGAGCAGAGCGTTGCGCAGGCTTTCCCGTTCGCTGGCCAGCCGCGCCTGCTCTTCGCTGGCCGTTAAGGTCAGACGTTCCAGCGCATTCGCCACCAGCAAAGTGAAGGTTTCCAACAGTCGCTGCTGCTCGGGGATCATTAACTGACGCAGATTGCCGGGTTCGACAACCACCAGGCCGTGGGTTTTGTCGGCGCTGCGTAACGGCAGGATCTGGTACGGCACGCCTGGCAGGGTATCGGTACCAGCGCCTGCCGGTAACCCTTTATCAAAGCTCCAGCGGGCAATAGCATCATTCCAGGGTGTCATTCCCTGCTGGTGGGTGAGGGCGGCCAGTTTGCCCTCTTCATTCGGCAATAAAATCTGGCTGCGGGCATGAAAGGTGGAGGCAATAAATTGTTCGCTGGTACTGGCGATGTCTTGCGCACTGCGCCCCATCGCCAACGCTTTCGACATCTCATAAAGATGACGAGTCCGCTGTTCCCGGTAGCGCGCAACGCGAGCCTGATAGCGCACGCCCGCCGTCAGGTTACCCACGACCAGTCCAACCGTCAGCATGACGCCGAAGGTGAGGAGATACTGCACGTCCGAGACGGCGAGCGTGCCGCGCGGCGCAATGAAGAACAGATCAAAGCTGATCACGCCAATAAAGGTGGAAAACGCCGATGGCCAGCGACCATAGAAGAGAGCGATGACCACCACACCGAGCAGATAGAGCATCACCAGGTTTGCGGCATCAAAGGCGGCCAGCCACTGGCTGGCGATAAACGTTGTCAGAGCGCAGAGTGCAACGGCAACCAGACAGCCCTGAATTTGCACCCGCCACTTGTCTTTAAAGGCGCGGGTATCGGGCAGGGACGACAGCGTCCGCACCGGTGGCTCATCGAGGGCGACCACCATCAAATCCAGCTCAGGGGCGCGTTTCGCCAGCCGATCGGCAAACGACTCCCGGTGCCACCAGCGTCGCGTTGACGTCCGCCCCAGCACTATTTTTCCCAGATTATGCTCGCGAGCGTAGCGGACCACCGCTTTATCCTCGCTGGGATCGGATAGCGTGGCGGTCTCCGCGCCCAGCTCTTGCGCCAGTCGCAGGGCGTGCAGAATATTGCGCCGCTGCTTTTCCGGCAAGCGATGCAGCGCGGGGGTTTCGACGTAGACGGCGTGCCAGATGCTGCCCAGTCGCGACGCCAGTCGTGCGGCAGTACGCACCAGTTTTTCACTGCCGGTGTTGTGACCAATGCAGAGCAGTATGGCGTCGCGGGTATGCCAGACCTTCTCTTCACCCGGACGACCGCGCCAGGCGCGCATCTGATCGTCCACCCGATCGGCGGTGCGGCGCAGCGCCAGTTCGCGTAGCGCGATTAAATTACCCTTACGGAAAAAGTGTTCAATAGCACGCTCGGCCTGTCCAGCAATATAGACTTTGCCCTCTTTCAGGCGCTGGCGCAGATCGTCAGGTGGTAAATCGACCAGCACCACCTCGTCGGCAGCGTCAAAAAACGGATCCGGCACGGTTTCGCGCACCTGAATCCCCGTCACGCCGCTGACCACATCGTTCAGGCTTTCGAGATGCTGCACGTTGACGGTGGTAAAGACATCAATACCGGCGTCGAGCAGTTCTTCAATGTCCTGCCAGCGCTTGGGATGGCGTGAACCCGGCGCATTACTGTGCGCCAGTTCATCCATTAAGATCAGCGCCGGACGGCGTGCGAGCGCGGCATCGAGATCGAATTCACTGATATGACGTCCGTGGCGCGCCTGGCGTTTCAACGGCAGAATGCTGAGACCATCCAGCAGAGCGGCGGTCTCTTTGCGTCCATGGGTCTCCACCACGCCAATCAGGATGTCGAGTCCCTGTGCGCGCAGGCGCTGGGCTTCAGCCAGCATCGACCAGGTTTTCCCTACGCCCGCACAGGCGCCGAAGAAGATTTTTAGTTTTCCCCGATGGGGGGCGACCGCCTGCTCAAGCAGGCGATCGGGATCGGGGCGTACTGGTTCACTATTCGCCATTCATGCTGTCCAGCGCTAAATTGAGTTCGACAATATTTACGACCGGTTGACCGATAAAGCTCACCAGTGGTTTCTGCGTGTATTCTGCAACCCGTTGCGTCACCTGTTCAATGGTCAGATGACGAGCCTGCGCCACGCGGGGGATTTGCCACGCCACCGCGGCGGGCGTCAGGTTGTTGTCCAGACCGCTCGCGGAGGCAGTAACCAGTTCCACCGGTACGTTACGACTGGCCTGCGGGTTGGCGGCGCGCAGGGTGGCGACCCGGTTTTGCAGTTGTTTATCCAGTTCCGGGTTACTGGCGGCGAGATTACTGCCGCCGGATGCCATGGGATTATAGGGCATTTCAGCGGTGGCTGAAGGCCGTCCCTGGAAATAGCCTTCAGAGGTAAAGTTCTGCCCGATCAGCGCAGAACCCCGCACCCCATGCTCATCCCGAATCAGTGAACCATTGGCCTGATACGGGAACCACCATTGCCCCAGCGCGGTGGTCAGCAGCGGATACGCACCGCCCGTCAGCAGCAGCAGGAAAATCAGTGTTGAAAACAACGGACGTAAAGCACTCATCAGACACCTCACACCAGACCCAGCAGGGTCAGCAGCAAATCAATTACTTCGATGCCAATAAACGGCACCACCAGCCCCCCCAGACCGTAAATCCACAGGTTACGGCGCAGCATGGCGGAGGCGGAAAGCGGTTTGTAGCTCACGCCTTTCAGCGCCAGCGGGATCAGAAAGACAATAATCAAGGCGTTAAAGATCACCGCACTCAGAATGGCCGAGTCCGGCGAATGCAGACGCATGATGTTCAGCGCATTCAGTTGCGGATAGGTCGCGGCGAACGCGGCCGGAATGATCGCAAAATACTTCGCCACGTCGTTGGCGATACTGAACGTGGTCAGTGAACCACGCGTCATCAGCATCTGTTTGCCGATGTGCACCACTTCGATAAGCTTGGTGGGGTTAGAGTCGAGATCGACCATGTTGCCCGCTTCTTTTGCCGCCTGCGTACCGGAGTTCATTGCTACCGCGACATCGGCCTGGGCCAGCGCCGGGGCGTCGTTGGTACCATCACCGGTCATCGCCACTAAGCGGCCTTCCGCCTGATACTGGCGGATGAGCGCCAGCTTGGCTTCCGGTGTCGCTTCGGCAAGAAAGTCATCCACACCCGCCTCGGCGGCGATGGCGGCGGCGGTCAGGCGATTATCGCCAGTGATCATCACCGTTTTAATGCCCATTTTACGCAACTGGGCAAAACGCTCTTTTATCCCGCCTTTGACGATATCTTTCAGCGCGATAACGCCTAGCACCCGGGAACCTTCCACCACCACAAGCGGCGTGGCGCCCAGACGGGCGACGCTGTCCACTTTCTGCTCGACATCCGCCGGGAACTGGCCGCCGCTGGCCTCAATGTGGTGACGGATGGCGTCGACGGAACCTTTACGAATCATCCGGTTGTCGATGTTAATACCGCTCATACGACTCTGGGCGGTAAAGGGGACGAAGGTGGCATGCAGCGACTGCACGTCACGTTCGCGCAGATTAAAGCGCTGCTTGGCGAGGATCACAATGCTGCGACCTTCCGGCGTCTCATCGGCTAACGACGAAAGCTGTGCGGCGTCGGCCAGCGTTTTTTCGTCGACACCCTGCGCAGGCAGGAAGTCCGAGGCCTGACGGTTACCGAGAGTAATGGTGCCGGTTTTGTCCAGCAGCAATACGTCCACGTCGCCTGCGGCTTCCACCGCGCGGCCACTGGTGGCGATGACGTTCGCACCGAGCATACGGCTCATTCCGGCGACGCCAATCGCGGAGAGTAACCCGCCGATTGTCGTTGGGATCAGACAAACCAACAGGGCGACCAGCACCGTGACGCTGACCGCGTGACCGCCCCAGGCAGAAAACGGCCACAGCGTGGCGGTTGCCAGCAAAAAGACAATCGTCAGGGCTACCAGCAGAATGGTCAGGGCGATCTCGTTGGGCGTTTTACGGCGCTGGGCGCCTTCGACCATGGCGATCATCCGGTCAAGGAAAGTTTCGCCAGGGTTCACGCTACACTCGATCACCAGCCAGTCGGAGAGAATGCGCGTCCCGCCAGTCACCGAGGCGAAATCGCCGCCGGATTCGCGGATGACCGGCGCAGACTCGCCGGTAATCGCACTTTCATCCACGGAGGCGCCGCCTTCAATGACTTCTCCGTCACAGGGAATGATATCACCTGCTTCCACCAGCACGATGTCGCCTTTGCGTAGCTCATCGGCCGGAACGTGATCCATTTTCGCGCCGTACTTCGGCTCGCGCAGTTTGCGGGCAAAGGCCGTCTTTTTCACTCCTTTGAGGCTGTTGGCCTGTGCTTTACTGCGCCCTTCGGCGAGCGCTTCCGCAAAGTTGGCAAACAGTACAGTGACCCACAGCCACAGACTGATCGCCCCGGTAAACAGCGCGCTGCCGGCCATCTGTCCTGTCGCCATCGCAACGGTAATCACGGTGGTCAGCAGGCTACCCATCCAGACAATGAACATCACCGGGTTGCGCCACTGGGTATGTGGGCTTAATTTTTTCACTGCGTCCATCAGCGCCTGAGCGACCAGAGACGGTTCGAACAGCGCCAGTTGTTTGCGACTCATAACATTTGCTCCGCATCGCTTAGCGTAAGGAAAGGTGTTCAGCGACTGGGCCAAGCGCCAGTGCAGGAATAAAGGTCAGGGCGCCGACTAACAGCACCGTGCCGATCAGTAAACCGACAAACAGCGCGCCGTGGGTCGCCAGGGTGCCGGGACTGGCCGGTTGGCTCTTTTTCGCCACCAGCGATCCGGCAATCGCCATCACCGGGATGATGACCCCGAAGCGACCGACGAACATGCAAAACGCCAGCAGGCAGTTCCAGAACGGGGTGTTTGCGCTCAGACCAGCAAAGGCGCTGCCGTTGTTGTTGGCGGCGGAAGAGACGGCGTACAGGACTTCGCTAAAGCCGTGTGGGCCAGGGTTGAGCATGGCGCTGCGTCCCGCATCGGTCATCATGGCAAGCGCGGTGCCGAGTAAAACCAGCGCAGGGGTGACCAGAATCGCCAGTGCGGTCATTTTCATCTCGCGAACGTCGATCTTTTTGCCCAGGTACTCTGGCGTGCGGCCAATCATCAGTCCGGCGATAAACACCGCCAGCAGCACGAACAACAGCATGCCGTAAAGGCCCGAACCAACGCCGCCGAACACCACTTCGCCAATCTGCATCAGCCACATTGGCACCATGCCGCCCAGCGCGGTAAACGAGTCGTGCATGGCGATCACCGCGCCGCATGAGGCTGCCGTCGTCACCACCGCAAACAGACTGCTCACCAGCACGCCAAAGCGGCTCTCTTTGCCTTCCATATTAAGAGTGGAATCCGCGCCAAATTGCAGCAGATGGGGGTTGCCCTGGACCTCCGCCCACATCACCACCGCCACGCAGACGGTGAAGATGAGCGACATGGTCCACAGCAACATCCGCCCCTGGCGACGATCGCCTGCCGCGTCGCCAAACGCGAAACAGAGCGCGGCTGGAATTAAAAAGATGGCCAGCATTTGCACCATGTTGGTCAGCGCGGTGGGGTTTTCGAACGGGTGTGCCGAGTTGGCGTTAAAGAAGCCGCCGCCGTTGGTCCCCAGCATCTTGATGGCTTCCTGCGAGGCCACCGGCCCCATCGGCAGCAGTTGCTGCACACCTTCCAGAGTAGTGAAAGTCTGATAGGGCAGCAGGTTTTGCAGGCTGCCTTGCTGAATAAAGAACAGCGCAATCACCAGCGCGATGGGGCTTAAAATCCACAAGGTAATACGCACCAGGTCGACCCACGCATTGCCCAGCGTATTCATGCTCTGGCGGGTAAAGGCGCGGATCAGCGCGAACACCACCGCAATGCCGGTCGCGGCGGACAGGAAGTTTTGTACCGTCAGCCCGGCCATCTGGCTGAAATAGCTTAAGGTGGTTTCCCCGCTGTAAGCCTGCCAGTTGGTATTGGTAACAAAACTCACCGCCGTATTAAGCGCCAGATGCCAGGGCAGACCGGGCAACTGCTGTGGATTCAGCGGCAGAAGGTGTTGCCACAACAACAGCAGGAACAGTAGCGTCAACCCCAGCACATTCAACGCGAGGATCGCCAGCAGGTACTGCTTCCAGTTCATCTCGTGTGTCGAAATGCCCAGACCGCGCCAGATCAGGCGTTCAACCCTCGCGGTACCAGGCAGCGAATGGTTGCCGATCAGCCGTGCCAGGCCCGCGCCTAACGGCCTGGCGAGCACGAACAGAATCAGCAGAAAACTGGCGATGAGTAAAAATCCTTGCGCAGCCATCAGAACGCCTCCGCATTGATTAATGCATATACCAAGTAACCTAATAATAAGAAAATCAGCACGATGCCGATTATCACGCCTGCACTCACAGTGCACCTCCCGTGGCATAAATGTGATAAACAAAGCGTAAATATCTGCCTGCAAAGATTTCGCAAAAATCGACGTCGGGGGTGTAAAAAAAGTATAAAAATGGCAAAGACCATTATTTAACTAATGATTAGTATTAATTTAACTTTTTTGTAACTTAATTACGCGATAAAGATAAATAAAGCGTAAATAGCTAAAAATAAGTGGTCGGATGAGTAGTAAAATTACACGCAAAGCGGTACTATTTTCAGCAGATAACCAATTTGACTTTACCGGTGATGATTACCGGCCAGATAAAGGGGAGAGAATCATGGAGTTGTACAAAGAATATCCAGCACATGTTGTATTGTTACGCCGTACTTTCGCCGTCGTGGCTGGGGTGCTGGCACTACCGGTCATGCTGTTCTGGAAAGACCGCGCCCGTTTTTATAGCTATTTACACCGCGTGTGGTCAAAAACCAGCGATAAACCGGTGTGGATGGATCAGGCTGAAAAAGCCACCTGCGATTTCTACTAAGCGCATCGCGTTCAGAAAAACCGCCAACAGCAATGTGGCGGTTTTTTTATGTCTCTGTGTCTACACTTATTTCAGAAATGGAAAAGGAGACATCATGAGCGAGAAAATCCCTGTTGGCATTAGCGCTTGTTTGTTAGGGGAGGCGGTTCGCTTTGATGGTGGACACAAACGCCTGCCCTTTGCAGTCGAAGAACTTTCACCGTGGGTGCACTTTGAACCCGTCTGTCCGGAAATGGCGATCGGCCTGCCGGTGCCGCGTCCTGCATTGCGCTTAGTCAAAATGGAAGAGGCAATTGCACTGCGTTTCAGTGACCGGCGCGAGGGCGATTTAACCCAGACGATGACCGCGTTCAGTGAAGAACGTGTCAGTCGTTTCGAACACCTTTGTGGCTATATTGTCTGTGCGAAATCCCCAAGTTGCGGCATGGAACGCGTTCGTGTTTATGACGCCGATGGGAAAAACAATCGCAAAGCCGGTCGCGGTATCTTTACCTCAGTCCTGATGGCGTCTTACCCGTGGCTCCCTGTTGAAGAGGACGGGCGATTGCACGATCCACAATTACGGGAAAATTTTGTCGCGCGGATTTATGCCCTGCATGAATTGCATGGATTGCGGCAACAAGGACTCACGCGTGGCGCGCTGATTGACTATCACAGCCGCTATAAACTGTTGCTGCTGGCCCATTCACAGCCGGAATACCGCGAGCTGGGGCGCTTTGTCGCTGCGCTTTACGAGTGGGAAAGCCTTGATGACTTTTTCATTGAATATCGTCTGCGCCTGATGAAACTGATGTCCCATCCTGCCACCCGGCGTAACCATACCAATGTCCTGATGCACGTTCAGGGCTATTTTCGCAAACAGCTCAATGCCCGTCAGCGGCAGGAGTTGGCTTCCCTTATTGACGGTTACCGACGCGCTACGCAGCCACTGCTTGCGCCTGTGACGCTGCTCAAACACTATATGGCAGAATATCCGGATGCGTATCTCTCCGGGCAACGCTATTTTGATCCCTGGCCGGAAGCCCTGCGGCTGCGCTACGGGAGTTGATTTTTTTCATTCGGGAGTGTTATGTCCACCCATCTGGTCTGGTTTCGTCGCGATCTCCGTCTGCATGACAATCTTGCCCTCGCCGCCGCCTGCCGCCACCGCGCCGCGCGCGTTGTGGCGTTATTTATCTCCACGCCTGAGCAGTGGAAAAATCACGTCATGTCACCGCGTCAGGCCGCCTTTATCCAGGCTCAGCTAAACGCTTTACAACAGGCGCTGGCGGAAAAGGGCATTCCGCTGCTGTTTGAGGAAGTCGACGACTTCGCAGGCAGTATTGAAACGGTGAAAGCGGTGTGCGAACAGCATGACGTCAGCCACCTGTTTTATAACTATCAGTATGAAGTGAACGAGCGTGAACGCGATGCGGCGGTAGAAAAGGCGCTGCCGCATGTGGTTTGCGAAGGGTTTGATGACAGCGTGATCCTGCCGCCAGGTGCGGTGACGACGGGAAATCATGAGATGTATAAAGTCTTCACGCCGTTTAAAAACGCCTGGTTAAAACGGCTGAAGGAGGGGATGCCGGAGTGCGTATCCGCACCGGCCCGCCGGGAGAACGGTAGTGTTTCTTCCGCGCTGGTGCCAATTAACCTTCACTATCCGCAACAGGAATTCGACCCCGCCCTTTTTCCCGCCGAAGAAAAAGCCGCAATTGCCCGGTTACGCCAGTTTTGCCAGCAGGGGGCAGGAGAGTACGACGAATGTCGCGACTTCCCGGCCATTGAGGGCACCAGTCGTTTATCCGCCAGTCTTGCTACCGGTGGCTTATCGCCGCGCCAGTGTCTGCATCGCCTGCTGGCGGAACAGCCGCAGGCGCTGGACGGCGGCGCGGGCAGTGTCTGGCTGAACGAACTTATCTGGCGTGAGTTTTATCGCCATCTGATGACGTACCATCCCAATCTGTGCAAACACCGCCCCTTTATTCTCTGGACCGATCGCGTGCGCTGGCGGGATCGTGCGGAAGATTTACAGGCCTGGCAGGAGGGGAGAACGGGTTATCCGATTGTTGATGCGGCGATGCGGCAACTGAACGCCACCGGCTGGATGCACAACCGTCTGCGGATGATTGCGGCCAGCTTCCTGGTCAAAGATCTGCTGATTGACTGGCGTAAAGGTGAACGTTATTTCATGTCGCAACTGATTGATGGCGATCTCGCTGCGAATAACGGCGGCTGGCAGTGGGCGGCCTCTACCGGAACCGACGCCGCGCCGTATTTCCGCATTTTTAACCCCACGACGCAGGGCGAAAAGTTCGACAGAGAGGGGGAGTTTATCCGCCGGTGGATCCCGGAACTTAGCCATGTACCGGGCAAGGCGATTCACGAGCCGTGGAAATGGGCGATGAAAGAAAGCATCACGCTCGACTACCCGCAGCCGATTGTCGATCACAAACTGGCGCGCCAGCAGACGCTTGCCGCGTATGAGGCCGCGCGAAAGAACTAACGGTGGCTATGCGGCCTGACGCCATAACTATTCATAATGAGGTGCGTTAATACGCCCCTTTTTTTATGGCTAAGAACGGGGTGATGGTTTCTTAATATGGCTAATAATTGTCTATCGACGAACCGCCACAGGGACGCTATGTTAACGGAGTGCATAAATAAACAAGGGATCGATGATGAAAAACACCGAACTGGAACAACTGATCAACGAGAAACTGAACAGCGCCGCCATCAGCGACTACGCGCCAAACGGTTTGCAGGTTGAAGGCAAAGAAACGGTGCAAAAAATCGTCACCGGTGTGACCGCCAGTCAGGCGTTACTGGATGAAGCGGTGCGTCTGCAGGCTGATGCGGTCATCGTTCATCATGGCTATTTCTGGAAAGGCGAATCTCCGGTGATTCGCGGGATGAAGCGCAATCGCCTGAAAACGCTGCTCGCGAATGACATTAACCTCTACGGCTGGCATCTCCCTCTGGATGCACATCCCGAACTGGGCAACAACGCACAGTTGGCGGCCCTGTTGGGGATCACCGTGATGGGTGAAATCGAGCCGCTGGTTCCCTGGGGCGAACTGACGATGCCGGTCCCTGGGCTGGAACTGGCGTCGTGGATTGAAGCACGTCTTGGACGCAGGCCGTTATGGTGCGGTGATACCGGGCCGGATACTATCAAACGTGTCGCCTGGTGCACTGGCGGCGGGCAAAGCTTCATCGACAGCGCCGCGCAGGCTGGCGTTGACGCCTTTATCACCGGTGAAGTTTCCGAACAAACCATCCACTCAGCCCGTGAACAGGGACTGCATTTTTACGCCGCCGGGCATCACGCCACCGAACGCGGCGGGATCCGTGCGCTCAGCGAATGGTTGACGGAGAACACCGATTTGGATGTGACGTTTATTGATATTCCAAACCCGGCATAAATAAAAACAAGAGGAACGCAAGTGCAACGAGCGCGTTGTTATCTGTTAGGTGAAACGGCGGTAGTGCTGGAGCTTGAGCCGCCGGTGACGCTGGCGAGCCAGAAACGTATCTGGCGTCTGGCGCAACGTTTGGTTGAGACGCCAAACGTGGTCGAGGCGATTCCGGGAATGAACAATATCACCGTGATCCTGCGTGACCCGCAAACGCTGGCGCTGGATGCGATCGAACGCCTGCAACGCTGGTGGGAGGAGAGTGAGGCGCTGGAGCCTGACTCACGCTATATCGAAATTCCGGTGACCTACGGCGGCGCCGGTGGTCCCGATCTGGCGGACGTTGCCCGCCACAGCGGCCTGAGCGAAAAGCAGGTAGTGGAGCTGCACGCGTCGGTCGAGTATGTGGTCTGGTTTTTAGGTTTTCAGCCGGGATTCCCGTATCTCGGTAGCTTACCGGAACAACTGCACACGCCCAGGCGCGCTGAGCCGCGGCTGATCGTTCCGGCTGGATCGGTGGGTATCGGCGGACCGCAAACCGGTATTTATCCGCTGCCAACGCCTGGCGGTTGGCAGTTGATTGGTCATACCTCGCAGGCCTTGTTCGACCCGAAAAAAGAGGAACCGGTTCTCCTGCGCCCTGGCGATAGCGTGCGCTTTATCCCGCAGAAGGAGGGGGTATGCTGAATATTATTCGCGCGGGATTGTACACCTCCGTTCAGGATGGCGGTCGTCACGGTTTTCGTCAGTCAGGCGTTAGCCATTGTGGTGCGCTGGATAAACCGGCGATGCAAATCGCTAACCTGTTGGTGGGTAATGAGGCCAGTGCTCCGGTGTTGGAAATTACCCTCGGACAACTGGTTGTGGAATTTGAAACCGACAGCTGGTTTGCCCTGACCGGTGCGGGATGCGAAGCGCGGCTGGATAATCACCCCGTCTGGACGGGCTGGCGTCTGCCGGTGAAAGCGGGCCAGCGTCTGGTGCTAAAACGTCCGCAGCACGGTATGCGCAGCTATCTTGCCGTCGCGGGCGGTATCGACGTGCCGGAAGTGATGGGGTCATGCAGTACCGATCTCAAAGTGGGCATCGGCGGGTTGGAAGGACGCCTGCTGAAAGACGGCGACCGGCTGGCAACCGGCAAACCCCGACGGACGTTCCTGGAAGCGCGAGGGGTAAAACAGCTGCTATGGGGGAATCGCATTCGGGCGCTGCCGGGGCCGGAATACCACGAATTTGACGCCGTTTCGCAGGAGTCGTTCTGGCGATCTCCGTGGCATCTCAGTCCGCAGAGTAACCGGATGGGCTACCGCCTGCAGGGACAACCGCTGATGCGAATGACGGATCGGGAACTGGCGTCGCACGGTCTGCTGCCTGGCGTGATACAGGTTCCGCACAACGGTCAGCCGATTGTATTGATGAACGATGCCCAGACGACCGGCGGCTATCCGCGCATTGCCTGCATAATCGAGGCAGACATGTACCATCTGGCGCAGATCCCGCTCGGCCAACCCATTCACTTTGTTCAGTGTTCGCTGGAGGAGGCGCTGAAAGCGCGGCAGGACCAACAGCGCTATCTGGAACAACTCACATGGCGACTCAATGATGAACATTGATTTAAATGCGGATCTCGGCGAAGGCTGCGCCAGCGATGGAGAACTGTTGACGCTGGTCTCATCGGCCAACATTGCCTGCGGCTTTCATGCCGGCGATGCACAAACCATGCTGACCAGCGTGCGCGAGGCGCTGAAAAATGGTGTAGCCATTGGGGCGCACCCGAGCTTTCCGGATCGGGAAAACTTTGGCCGCACGGCGATGACGCTGCCTGTGGAAACGGTGTACGCGCAAACGCTGTATCAAATCGGTGCGCTGGCGGCCATGGCCCGGGCGGAGGGGGGCGTCATGCGGCACGTGAAACCGCATGGCATGCTCTACAACCAGGCGGCGAAAGATCCGCAACTGGCGGATGCCATTGCCAAAGCGGTGTACGCCTGCGATCCGGCACTGATTCTGGTCGGCCTGGCGGGAAGTGAGCTTGTCCGCGCGGGTGAGCGTTACGGTCTCGTCACGCGCCAGGAGGTGTTCGCCGATCGCGGTTATCAGGCGGACGGCAGTCTAGTGCCACGCACGCAGCCGGGCGCGCTGATTGAAGACGAGGACCAGTCGCTGGCGCAAACGCTGGGAATGGTGGAAACCGGACGCGTGAAAAGCATTACCGGTGAATGGACAAGCGTGGTGGCGCAAACGGTTTGTATTCATGGCGATGGCGAACACGCGCTGGCCTTCGCCCAACGTTTACGCTCGGCGTTTGAAGCCCGCGGTATCACCATTGTTGCCTGAGCGCACTGACGCAGCCTCCATAGAGGGGCTGCGCATATAAAAACACCACAACAAAACACAACATACAGGAATGGATTATGGGAGATGCAATAACGCTCTGGCCACTGATGGGCATCGCCGTCATTGTGGTTGGATTTCTTTTACGTTTTAACCCGGTGCTGGTGGTTATTGTCGCCGGGATCGTCACTGGACTGGCGGCGCAAATGCCGATCGCCACGATCCTCGAAAAGCTGGGTGAAGGTTTTCTCAACACCCGCAACCTGCCGTTTATCCTGCTGATACCGCTGGCGGTTATCGGCCTGCTCGAGCGTCACGGGCTGAAAGAGCGCGCCCAGGCGTGGATTGCCAGGATTAAAAGCGCTACATCAGGTCGCTTGCTGATCGTCTATCTGTTTATTCGTGAAGCCACCGCTGCGCTAGGGCTGACCAGCCTGGGCGGTCACCCGCAAATGGTGCGTCCGTTGTTAGCGCCTATGGCGGAAGGGGCGGCGGAGAAAACGTACGGGGCATTGCCCGGCGCGGTGCGCTACCGGTTGCGAGCGATGTCGGCGGCGACGGATAACGTGGGACTTTTTTTTGGTGAGGATATCTTCGTCGCGTTCGGCGCGATTATCTTCATGCACAACTTTATGCTGGAGTCCGGCGGTATTCAGACCGAACCGCTGCACATTGCCTTATGGGGGATCCCAACGGCCCTGTGCGCCTTCGTGATCCACGGTACGCGCCTGTGGCGGCTGGATAACTATCTGCAACGCGAAATGGCGAAAGCCGGTTCTGTTGACACCCGCAAAGGAGAGGCGCAATGAATTTTCAACAAAGCTACCTCTACTGGCTGGCGGGGATCGTGCTGCTGATTGTCGCCATTATGTCCTGGCAGGATAAAGCTAATCCGCGTCGGTTAACGACCGGGTTATTCTGGGGCGTCTACGGGCTGTTGTTCCTGCTGGGCGACTGGACGTATCAACTGGTGGGCGACAAACGTACAGTCAACATTGCCGTCGGCGTCGCGGTGGTGATCATGGCGTTGATCGCCGGTTTTGGCGGCGTCAAGCTGGGCAGTTATCATCAGCGCACCCGCGAGCAGCGGGAAGAGAGCGCGACGCGTCTGGGTAACCGCCTGTTTTACCCGGCGCTGGCCATTCCGGTCGTCACCGTGATTGGCGTACTGATGTTCAATCACATTCCGGGGTTGCAGGACGCTCTGTTTGGACCGGGTAATCATGCCACGCTGGTGACGCTGTTCTCGATGACCGCAGGCTCACTGATTGGTCTCGGTATGGCTATCAAAATGACCCATGAGAAGGTGCATCAGCCGATTCAGGAGGCGCGCCGCCTGCTGGATTCCATCGGCTGGGCATTTATTTTACCGCAGATCCTCGCAACGTTAGGACTGCTGTTTACGGCGGCAGGCGTTGGCAGTGGCATTTCGTATCTTACTCAAGAGTATCTGGCCGTCGACAGCCGCTTTATCGCGGTGGCGGTGTATACCATTGGGATGGCGCTGTTGACGATGGTGATGGGCAATGCGTTTGCCGCCTTCCCGATTGTCACGGCGGGAATTGGCATTCCGATTCTGGTGCTTCAGCACGGTGGCAACCCGGCGGTGATGGCGGCTATCGGGATGTTCTCCGGCTATTGCGGTACGCTGATGACGCCGATGGCGGCAAACTTCAACATCGTGCCCGCCGCGCTGCTGGAACTGCCAGATAAAAACGCGGTCATTAAAGCGCAGGTGCCAACCGGCATACTGCTGCTGCTAGTCAACGTGTTCCTGATGTATTTCCTGATGTTCCTGTAAGGAGGACGGATGAAAACGGTATTAATCACCGGATTTGAGCCCTTCGGCGGCGAGCAGATTAACCCTTCCTGGGAAGTGGCCTCGCAGCTCGACAATGCTATCATCGCCGGGTGCCGCGTGGTGGCGCGTCAGTTGCCGTGTGTGTTTGGCGAGTCGCTCAGTGTGCTGAATTCCGCCATTGATACGCTCTCTCCATCGCTGGTGCTGGCCATCGGACAGGCGGGCGGACGGACCGATATTACCGTTGAGCGCGTGGCGATCAACGTCGACGACGCCCGTATTCCGGATAATAAAGGCCAACAGCCGGTGGATGAGCCGATTGTTGCTGGTGGACCAGCGGCCTGGTTTAGCACGCTGCCAGTCAAAGCCATGGTGGCGGCGATGCGTGAAGCCGGTGTGCCAGCGTCGGTCTCACAGACGGCGGGGACATTTGTTTGCAACCATGTGATGTACGGATTGCTCCACAAACTGAGTGGCATCGCGGAGGTGAAGGGGGGATTCATCCATATCCCTTATCTGCCGCAGCAGGCGGCGGCGCATCCGGGGGCGCCCAGTATGGCGGCGGAAACGGTGCGTCTGGCGCTGGAGGTGGCGATCGCTACCGCATTGCAGGTTGACGATGACATCGCCGTGACAGGTGGCGCCACGCACTAATCTTCTCAGATAAGGACAGAACCATGCCTGAAGGCCCGGAGATCCGCCGCGCGGCGGATAACCTGGAGGCGGCGATCAAAGGCAAACCCCTGACGGATGTCTGGTTTGCCTTTGCGCAGTTAAAACCGTATCAATTCACACTGGTGGGGCAGACCGTCACGGCGATGGAGACGCGCGGCAAAGCGTTGCTGACCCATTTTTCCGCGGGTCTGACGCTCTACAGCCATAATCAGCTGTATGGCGTCTGGCACGTGGTGGACAGTGGCGACATGCCGCACACCACCCGTATTCTGCGCGTTAAACTGCAAACCGCGGATAAAACCATTCTGCTTTATAGCGCGTCTGACATTGAGATGTTGACGCCGGAACAGCTCACTACCCATCCCTTCCTGCAACGGGTTGGGCCGGACGTGCTGGACCCGCGTCTGACCCCTGATGCGGTGAAAGCCCGGTTACTCTCGCCGCGTTTTCGCAACCGCCAGTTTTCCGGGCTGTTGCTGGATCAAGCTTTTCTCGCTGGGCTGGGAAACTATCTGCGGGTGGAGATCCTCTGGCAGGTGGGGATAACCGGTCAGCATAAAGCGCGCGATCTCAGCGATGCGCAGTTGACGGCGTTAGCGCATGCGCTGCTGGATATTCCGCGCTTGTCCTACACCACGCGTGGGCAGGTCGATGAAAATAAGCATCATGGCGCGCTGTTTCGCTTTAAGGTGTTTCACCGCGACGGTGAACCTTGCGAACGTTGTGGCGGGATCATCGAGAAAACCACGCTCTCCTCACGGCCGTTCTACTGGTGTCCACATTGCCAGCATTAATGCGCTTGTCGCGGCGCTTTGGCTGAAATAAAACGGGCGATGGCAGGGCCAGTGAGAAGAATACTGAACAGCCGCAGGGTTTGCATCGCCATGATCAGCGACATGTCGGCGTGACTGCCGGCGGCAATGACCGCAACCGTATCCAGTCCGCCGGGGCTGGTGGCGAGATAGGCGGTTAAAAAATCAATCTGCATATAGTGGGTCATTCCCCAGGCCATTGCTGCGCAAATGGCAAGCAGGGCGAAGATAGAGAGCAGGATTTGCGGCAACGGTCGCAGCGCCATAAAGAAGACCTGCTTGTCGAATCCGAGACCAATCTGCCAGCCAATAAGCATATACGCTATCGCCAGCAGCCATTCCGGCAGTTCAATCACCATCACGCCGCTTGCGTGCAGCAGGGCGCCTACCAGCATCGGCACCAGCATGGTACCGGAGGGAATGCGCAGCACCCGACCGACAACGCTGGCAACCGCCGCTAACAGCAGCGTCGTGAACAGATTGCCGCTCAGCGGCGGGAACCACTCAATCTGCTGGCTGACGGCTTCTGCGCTTTCGCCCATGATAAACCGCGTCACCAGCACCGCTGCGCCAGCGACAAACAGTACCCGCAAATATTGCATAAAGGCGACCAGGCGGATATCGGCGCCGTAGTCTTGCGCCATCGCGACCATTGCCGCCGCACCGCCGGGAGATGAGCCCCACGCGCCGGTATTGCCAGGGAGTGAACTGTAGCGAACCAGTAACCAGCCAACGACCGTACTGGAGAGCAGCGTCACCAGCAGAACCGCCAGCACCACTACCCAGTTTGCCGCCAGCGTCGTTAATAATGAGCCTGACAAATTCTGCGCAATCATACAGCCAAGAATGGCTTGCGCGCCGAGGAACGTACAGCGAGGAAGCTGTAGTGAGATACCGCGAAGACTAAACAGAATACCGGTGATCATCGGGCCGAGTAGTAACGCCGCCGGAAGATGAATGCTGAGAAAGAGCAGGGACAGAAGGAGTGACAGCAAAAACAACAAGCCCCACTGCAGAACTGGCATCCTGTGCTCCCGGAAGAAATGAACAAACTATCCGTAAATCATAGAGAAGGGCGGAGAAGATTAATATAGCGAGGGTCAAGAAAAGGTAGGGAAGTTGCCGGATGGCGCTACTACTTATCCGGCCTACGAATTGACAACCGTAGGCCGGATAAGACGCAGTCGCGTCACCATCCGGCAGTCTGACGATTAATGCTTAAGGTCAGATTTAAAATCGCGTTTTTCGTAGCCGGTGTACAGCTGACGTGGACGCGCGATTTTCATGCCATCGGTATGCATTTCGCTCCAGTGCGCAATCCAGCCGACGGTACGCGCCATGGCGAAGATCACGGTGAACATGGAAGACGGGATACCCATCGCTTTCAGGATGATACCGGAGTAGAAGTCGACGTTCGGGTAAAGTTTCTTCTCAATGAAATACGGGTCGTTCAGCGCGATGTGTTCCAGCTCCATCGCCACTTCCAGCAGGTCATCTTTGGTACCCAGCTCTTTCAGCACTTCGTGGCAGGTCTCACGCATCACGGTGGCACGCGGATCGTAGTTTTTGTAAACACGGTGACCGAAGCCCATCAGGCGGAAAGAGTCATTCTTGTCTTTCGCACGACGAACGAATTCCGGAATGTGTTTAACCGAGCTGATTTCTTCCAGCATCTTCAGCGCCGCTTCGTTCGCGCCGCCGTGTGCCGGTCCCCACAGGGATGCAATACCCGCAGCAATACAGGCAAACGGGTTCGCGCCAGACGAGCCAGCAGTACGTACCGTTGAGGTGGAGGCGTTCTGTTCATGGTCGGCATGCAGGATCAGGATACGGTCCATTGCGCGTTCCAGTACCGGGTTCACTTCATAGGTTTCACACGGCGTGGAGAACATCATGTTCAGGAAATTACCGGCGTAGGAGAGGTCGTTACGCGGATAAACAAACGGCTGGCCGATAGAATATTTGTAACACATCGCCGCCATTGTCGGCATTTTGGACAGCAGGCGGAATGCGGCGATTTCGCGGTGGCGCGGATTGTTAACATCCAGAGAGTCGTGATAGAACGCGGCGAGCGCACCGGTGATCCCGCACATGACCGCCATCGGATGTGAATCGCGACGGAAAGCGTGGAACAGACGGGTGATTTGCTCATGGATCATGGTATGGCGAGTCACGGTGGTTCTGAATGCGTCGTACTCTGCCTGCGTCGGTTTTTCGCCGTTCAGCAGGATGTAACACACTTCCAGATAGTTAGACTCGGTGGCTAACTGATCGATCGGGAAGCCGCGATGCAACAAAATGCCTTCATCGCCGTCGATGAACGTAATTTTGGATTCGCAGGATGCAGTAGAGGTGAAACCAGGGTCAAAAGTAAACATCCCCTTCGAACCCAGGCTACGAATATCAATAACATCTTGACCTAGCGTGCCCTTCAGCACATCCAGTTCAATAGCCGTATCACCATTTAGGGTGATTTTTGCTTTTGTGTCAGCCATTTACGGTCTCCTTAGCGCCTTATTGCTTAAGACTACTCAGGTGAGATTTGCCATCGATACATCAATCAACCGTTACCAGTTTGTTATTCGGCTCGCCGCTCTGGATAGAGGAGAAAACCAGGGTACAGAGCAATGGGCGCTTGCAGGTAAATCAGTTAACTCATGGTGAATTAGCAACAAATCAACAACTTAGCAATCCGAATTATTCAACCTGTCTATCACTATTAACTGTACTGAAGGGATCGGTCAATATCTTCCTACTGTTACATAACTTATTTGCAGGTTAAAGAGTGACCCCATAACTTTTACGCATTATATGCCTTTTCTGGTGTTGTTTGTAACAACTTTGTTTAATGATTGTCAAATCAGATGATTAAAAATTAAATAAATGTTGTTATCGTGACCTGTGTCACTGTTCGGGATAAAACCCGACAAACTATATGTAGGTTAATTGTAATGATTTTGTGAACGTCCTATACTGCCGCCAGGTCTCCGGAAACCCCTGCAATCCCGAGCCACCCAGCGTTGTAACGTGTCGTTTTAGCAACTGGAAGCAGTGTTTTACATGACGCGCAGTTATAGAAAGGACGCTGTCTGACCCGCACGCAGACCGGAGGAAGGAAATCCCGTCGTCTTTCAGGCTACAGGTGATTCACTCTCTGTACCCGAAGTCCAAAGGGAATAATAAGAACAGCATGTGGGCGTTATTCATGATAAGAAATGTGAAAAAA
>ERZ507044.192-NODE-192-length-46781-cov-17.4099_pt1 | contig 46781 bp, 41 predicted proteins | sample MGYA00512870_ERZ507044 | MGnify/ENA metagenome assembly ERZ507044
AGATCCGGGTGACTTTCCGGGATGGCCGGGAGATCGAGCAGTATGTAGCGCAGCCCAAAAGGAGGAAGCTGGCATGAAGATCTTCGCTACAGGCGACACCCACGGGAATTTTGAGTGGTTCCGCCCGGAATACTTCCCAGAGGGCGGCGCGGCCTCCCATGACACTGAGGACGGCATCCTCAGCCTGAACGATCCCAACTTTGAGCGGAAATACCTGACATTGAAGCGGAAAGAGCGGAGGAGCATTACTCATTCCTAATCCCGATGTCCACCCCGTAGGGCGGAGGGGGTATCGCGCCGCCTGCGGCGCGTATCTAGGGGGAACTGGTTCCCCCTGGAAGGCGCGGCTTTAGAGCGCAACGATGCGTTTTCCGCAGAAAACGCCCGCGCCTTGACATCCTCACCCACTGCGCCCCCACCAGCATCGCCCTCCAGCTCTCCCGGAACAATGTGGCGGATCACCTGACGGACTTCCTCCAGGAAGTCAAAGACCGGGCACAATACCACTACTGGCTATTCGGCCACTACCACAACAACAAAGCCATTGACACCAAGTACATTCTCTTGTGGGAGCAGATCGTGCAGATACTATAGTCAGAAGGCCCTAAGGGAAAGGGCGGCGGCTCCGCCGCCTTTTCCTTTGTGGCTTTCCAGCTGAGAAAACACCGTATCCCTATGGCACAGATAGAACAAATGTGCTACAATCAGCATAAAGGATTCTGGGGAGAAGATACAACAGAGATGGATGACGGTATGTAGATCATGTGAGGCTGGCCCCGATAATTGGACGATGCCCGTGATATACTAAGCAGGAAGGGAGCGACCGGGGCGTGAAGGAGAAGTGCTATGTTTGCTGCGATCTGAAGAGCTTTTACGCCTCGGTGGAGTGCGTGGAGCGGGGGCTGGATCCCATGACCACCAATCTGGTGGTGGCGGATAAGCGGCGGACGGATAAGACCATCTGCCTGGCCGTGACCCCATCCCTGAAAGCCTACGGCATTTCGGGCCGGGCCAGGCTCTTCGAGGTGGTGCAGAAGGTCAAGGAGGTCAACCTCCGGCGGCAGCGGCAGGCCCCCGCCCGGCGGTTTGCCGACGCCTCCTGGAACGATCCGGAGGTGAGGGAAAATCCAGCTCTGGCACTGGATTACCTGGTGGCCCCACCCCGGATGGCCCACTACATCGACTGGAGCACGAAGATTTATAGCGTCTACCTGAAATACATCGCGCCGGAGGATATCTTTCCCTACAGCATCGACGAGGTGTTTATCGATCTGACCCACTACCTGGATACCTACAAAATGACGGCCCGGGAGCTGATCCAGACCATCCTACTGGATATTCTGAACACCACCGGCATTACTGCCGCGGCGGGGATGGGGAGCAACCTGTATCTGGCCAAGGTGGCCATGGACATTGTGTCCAAGCACATCCGGGCCGACCGGCATGGCGTCCGTATCGCCAAACTCACGGAGGACAGCTACCGCCGTCTGCTCTGGACGCACCGTCCCCTGACGGACTTCTGGCGGGTGGGCAAGGGCTACACAAGCAAGCTGGAGGCCCACGGCCTGTACACCATGGGGGATATCGCCCGGTGCTCCATCGGCAAGCCCACGGACTACCACAACGAGGAGCTGCTCTATAAGCTGTTCGGCGTCAACGCGGAGATCCTGATTGATCACGCCTGGGGCTGGGAGCCCTGCACCATCGCGGATGTGAAGGCGTACAAGCCGGAGCACAAGAGCATCGTCTCCGGCCAGGTGCTCCAGTGTCCCTATGACTTTGACAAGGCCCGGCTCGTGGTGCGGGAGATGGCGGACGCCCTGGCCCTGGAGCTGGTGGACAAGGGCCTGGTGACCAACCAGCTGGTGCTCACCGTGGGCTATGACCGGGAGAACCTGGACGACCCGCGCCGCCGTCAAAGCTACCGCGGCCCGGTGACCACCGACCGCTACGGGCGGAGCATCCCCAAGCACGCCGTGGGCACGGAGAACTTTGCCTATACTTCGTCATCCAATGACCTGCAGAGAGCGGTGGCGGCCCTCTATGACCGGATCGTGGACAAGAACCTGCTGATCCGCCGCCTGAGCATCAGCGCCAACAGGCTGTTGGACGAGGCGGAGGCCCCCAGGGAACCGGAGGCGGAGCAGCTGGATCTGTTCACCGACTACGCCGCCAGAGAGGCGCGGGAGCGGGCGGACGAGGCTGTCCACGCCCGGGAGCGGAAGCTCCAGGAGACCATGCTGGGCATCAAGAAGCGCTATGGCAAGAACGCCATCCTCAAAGGGCTGAATCTGGAGGAGGGCGCTACCGCCAAAGAGCGCAATCAGACGATTGGAGGACACCAGGCATGAGCGGGCCTTACGATGATATCATAAACCTCCCCCGTCCCACCTCCTCCGGGCATCCTAGGATGCCCATCTGCGACCGGGCCGTCATCTTCAGCCCCTTTGCCGCTCTTGCCGGCCATGGGGCCGCCATCGTGGGGACCGTCCGGCGGACGGAACAGCGCATGGAACTGGACGAGGACGCCACGGCGGAGCTGGATCGGAGACAGGCCGTACTGCTGGAGCATTTGAACGAACAGCCAGAGATTACCGTCACCTGGTTCCGGCCTGACGAGCGGAAAGAGGGCGGGGCGTACCGAACGGCCACCGGCCGGCTGAAAAAGTTCAAGGAACTGGAACGGATTCTGGTTCTGGCGGACGGGACGGAGATCCCGCTGGAGGATGTGGCGGCCCTGGAGAGCGATATCTTCCAGATGCTCATATATAGTTGACTACAGAAGGGAGCACAGCGTATCAATCGCCGTGCTCCCTTTTGCGGCCAGATCAAATTAGGCGCAGGGCGCCGGAAAGGAGAGCCCAATGAACATCAGAAAACCAACCGATTACAGCGCCATGTATGGGATACTGGATCAGCTCATGGGGGCGGAGTTCCCGCAGATGGAGCTGTACTTTGAGATCGGCAGGGCCGTTTGTGCCCGCCCGGAGAAGGGCGCGGCGGTCATGGCCGCCGAGTATCTCCAGGAAAACTATTCGGAGGCCAGGGGCTTCTCCCCACGCAACTTGCGCCGGATGCGGGAATTATACCGGGCCTATGCCGACAATCCAGAGTTGCGAGCGCCGACCCTGAAACTGGGCTGGACGCAAAATGTGGCCATTTTGGAGGGCTGTGAGGGCAGCCAAGAACGCGCCTGGTATCTCCGGGCTGCACTGGAGCACCGATGGACCAAGGCGGAGCTGCTGGAGCGGATCCAGGCCGGGGTATGGCTGCAATCCACACTCGACGAACAGTTGGATTCCTGCTATACTGAGAAAAATACAGTGAGTGTGGAGTGTCTGGAACATGAGGAAGATCCTTTTTGTGTGTCACGGCAATATTTGTCGGAGTCCGATGGCCGAGTATGTGATGAAGGACTTGGTGAAAAAGGCAGGCCTGGAGGACGAGTTTCAGATTGCCTCGGCGGCCACCAGCCGGGAGGAGATCGGCAACCCGGTCTACCCTCCGGCCCGGCGGAAGCTGGCGGAGCACGGCATCTCCTGCGGCGGTTACGCCGCCCGGCAGCTCCGCAACCGCGACTACGAGGAGTACGACCTACTCATTGGAATGGACAGGGCCAACCTCCGCAACAGGTACCGCATCTGCGGCGGCGACTTCAACGACAAGATGCACCTCCTGATGGAATACGCCGGCCGCCGGAAGGGGCCCCCACGCGAGCCCAGAGAAGCGGGTCGCGCGGGGAGAGGAGAAGCAAGGGAGCGTTCGGAGTTTTCGCCACAGGCGGAAACGGAGAAAAGCGGACTTTGCTTCGACGAGGTGGCCGACCCCTGGTACACCGACGACTTCGACGCCACCTGGCGGGATGTACTGGAGGGGTGTCAAGGGCTGCTGGATGACTTGCTGGAGAAGGGAGGAAAGACCTCATAAACTATTGATGCTGTGTGGCTACCCCATTTTATCGGAGATCTACAAACTGTGTCTTTTGGGGGAAGTTTAACTTAATTACCCGCCTTGGAACTACTTAACGAGTATCTACAATTTTTTTGCACTCCCAAATATTTACCATATATTTTGAATTATTACGGGTTAAGCAGAAATTCAAAATCCAGTTTACAATTTCTTTGGCCTTGGGGAATGTCAAAATCTCTTTTAAAATTCCCCCAGTAAATCCAGAAATCCCGGCTATCGTTGCTAAGTTTCCGTCTATTGTATAGCCCAATAACCCGCCAATTCCAAAACCACCGATTTTAATAGATGTCATAAGGTGTTTTTCAAAGGTGTCAAACTTTTTATATTTTTGAGGCGTTAATTCGCATGTGGCCATCTTAATTTGCTTCTGGAATGTTTCGGCATACGCCAAAATGTAATCCCTTTCTAATGGTTTGTCACCATTTAACGCTTTATTGCAATAGTCCTCAAATGAATTAAGAGCCTTGCGTAAGGCAACACCGAATCCGTCATTTCGATATTTAATGATATCTTCTAAGGAGATCGTATCAACATTAACGCCTATCCCTTGAAGGAGAACCTCTAGATCTGGTGGAATTGGTAATGGCTGTACATTATATTGAGGTTTAACATATAATTTTGATATGCTATTTTTGAATTTGTAAGGATTATATGTTGCTTGAGAGTCTAGGCCAAATAAGACTGGATATGTAATAGCCTCGTTAAGGATTTGCAATGACTCATAAACCTTTTGCATATCTTGAAATCTACCGACCTCTTGAGCTTCGTACTCATATCCAAAAATGCATAGATCTGCATACATCACAGATACGTCATCCATAATTGCTTTTTTGAGGTCATCTTTGCTGATCCCCGGTAATTTGTCAGCCCACTTTTTTTGAATTTCTAAAGTAGAAGCAATTCTCTCTACTGGTATTTTTTGACGAGCAATTTCAAGTGTGTCACTCATTCCAAATACATCTAGAAGTGCCACGCCGCGAGCCCATAATGAAGGAGGAGGCAGTTTCCCTCTAAATAAAGGCTCAAAATGCGATGCACTATAGTCATGGGAATTCCCAATAATGGGTATGACGATATTGTTGCGGCAAAGAGTAAGAAAATCTTTATAGGATAGGCCAAATCGCTTTTCAATAAGATCTTTAGGCCATGGTGGGAGATATACAATAGTTTTATCATATAACAGCGAGGTTAATTTGAGTGGAACATTTCCCCGAATATATGAGACGCTACTACCAGGATCTGAAAATATGCCTTTCAAATCTGGATAAATATCTTTGTAGTCCTTTACTAACCCTTGCTTCGACAACCGCTCTGAATTTGAGCTAATAATATTTCCCTGTTGAATATGGTATTCGTGTAGCTTTTCATATGTATTCATAGATATACCCCCCAAGTTCTTACTGTCTTTTCTTCATCCAGCTCCCTTTCATATTCATACCACCTCAAAATCTCCATTCCGTAAGAGGTATAGCAGTTACGCTTTTAATGAAATTTATATCCACATGCAATAAGAAGTAGCTTAGTAGCATGTAAATAACTTGTCAGGGGCCTAAGCACCTATCATTTTAATATGTATGAAATACCTGGTCAAGGGCAGCAGGGGAAAACATTCGCAAGATAACAACAAAACACTGTTAGGCTCGGGGCAATATAGCACGACAGAGAATATCCAGATTGGTGTAGTGTTCCAAAAAAAATAACCACACCTTTTGGTGTGGTTATTTTTTTATGGATACCGTGAGGACTTCACATACTCGGCAGAAGTGAATTCCGCCTGCGCCAAGGTTTTGGCTTTCGGCCAAAACACTTGTACGGCGCAAAAGCGCCGCCGGCCAGAAGGCTGCTTCAGCGAAATGCTGAATCTTTTTCGTATGCATATGCCAAGTTAAAAGCTACATTTTGGTCTTGTACTGCAGGGCTGAAATGTAGCTTATTTTTTTATAAAACCTCCATAATATTGGCATTTACCCAATGTTATGGAGGTTTTGTTATGTTCAAATAAAAAGTAGATGTTCAACTAGCTGCTGGGAAAAAGTCGTCGTGCATAGAACAACATACATTAACAATACATTTTTCTATTGAAGAGTGCATGATATCTGAAATAGAGAAAAAAGAGTGCTTCGTATACCTAACTAGTGTAAATCAAGGGTTTCCCAATCTTTTGTATCGGCAATACAAAAGACTGGAATTTATTGTGCCAGATCTAGAGTCTAGAATAGAACGCAACAAATCTTTAAAATAATTTATTGTCTGTAGGAACATGCAGTTACGCAAAAATTTGCAGTTATGCAAGGACGGTACTGGCCGGCTATGTCTTCTAGAGTAGTAGAGAAGCGGGATTAGACATGTGTTTCTGAACGTTTGCGGGTACCAAAGCAGTACTAAATTATTTGGCATGTGAATTGCAATATGAAAGAGCAAAAGGAACCAGAAAACAATAGAAATGATAAGGAGGTTAAAACATTGAATTTTAAAGAGCTTCAAGAGAGAGCTAAGGGAAGAAACTTCGACCAGATCACTGTGGTGAGCCGAGACATATTCCAAGAGCTGGCCAATCTAAGCTTGGTATTTCCCGTTGCCCCTGGGAAGGTACGCACCGAGACGGAACAGAACCATCCTGGATTGACAGTGGGAAAACAGGAAATTACCTATACACAGATGTGCACCACAATATATTACCAGAATACCTCCTTACAGGTGGTGCAGCCGGTGGAGGGAGACACCATCTACCAGCGGTATCTGGACCGGTTTGGCGAGGGTATCTGTTGTGTGCGGGAGCGAATTCCAGGCCAGATGTGGGATACCACTTTAGCCAAGCTTGAGTCCAAGGGAATCAACATTGCTCAACGGATGGAATCGCCCGTCTGCAAGGCAGCCTGGGTGGACCTCACTGATACCCTGGGCATTCTCTTTGAAATCATTACCGGGGAGAGTGAGACGCCTGACCCGAATTATGTGGTGCCCATGCGGATTGCGCAGATCAATATTACCACTCCGGATGTACGTAAAACCATCGAAACCATTACTGATTTGCTGGAGATCGGCCCCTGGGAGGTGGGGTGCCAAAATAACAAAACTGTAGTGGATCCCGGTTTTCGGGTAGATGGAAGGCTGCAGAATGTGGACTTCTCCTTCCTGGTAGCCATTCTGGTGTGCGGCAACATTGAGTGGGAAGCTATCCAGCCGGTAAAGGGGCCCTTGGTTTACTTTGATTTTCTGAAGGAGCACGGAATTGGCTATCACCACATCCTCCGGGAGATTCCAGAAAAGCAGTGGGAGAGCACCCTTCAGGACTATGAGAGGGCAGGAGTGGAACTGTCCTGCCAGGGAAAGGTGGGGCCGGTAAGCTGGTGTTATATGAATACCAAGGATAAACTGGGCTTCTTCATGGAACTGCGCACGGATTCCGCAATGACCAAACTGCCTGATGGCTATCTGCAATATTTTTACCCGGAACAGACCCGGGACTGAGCCAGGATATATTGTCACTGCTTCAAGGAGGAGGACGAACATGTCCAAGTTTGATATTTACCTGAATACCGAAAAGCCAGCCGTTGTGGAAAAGCTTATTGACGTTTACCCCTTTGCCGGTGTGTGCTGCAATCCCCAGATGGTGGCACGGCTGGGACGGACGGACTTTGCCAACATTGTAAAGGAGCTACGGGCGGCTACCGGTAGCCGCAAGCTCTTCATCCAAACCCCCTCCAATGACTATGACGGGATCATGCGGGATGCGGAAGCGATTCTGAAGATCGCAGGGGAACCCACAATCATTAAGATCCCATCCACTACGGGCGGCATCCGGGCGATGCAGAAGCTCTCTGCGGATGTGGATATCTGTGCTACACAGGTCATGTCTACCCTCCAGGGTATGTGTGCATTGCAGTCCGGTGTGAAATACATCTCCGTGTTTTACTGCTTCATGCTCATGGGCGGAGCTGACGACCACGGCCTGTATGGCGGAGTGGATGCCAAGGCGGTGTTTGCCGCCCTGAACAAGTTTATCCAGGTTTCCGGCAGCCCGGCCCGTATCATGGCCTGTGCCCCCAGAACTCCGGACGAACTGAGCTATCTCATGAGCACGGGCGCTACTTCCGTTGCGCTGGATCCGGAGGATTTTGAGAATTGCTTTAATGCCCGCCTGTTTATAAATTTGAATCAGGATGTGCGGCGCTCTTGGGAAGCGGTGTTCGGCAACGTGGGCGCCGACGAGCTGATTGATTAAGAAAAGGGGAGAAACAACATGGAATTTAAGAAAAATGTACTGGATCGCTTTCGACTGGACGGTAAGACAGCTGTAATTACGGGTGCGGCGGGCAACATCGGCTATCACACGGCCTTGGCGTTTGCTCAGGCGGGCGCCAATGTAGCCATCGTGGATTTGCCCCAGTGCCTGGAGCGCTCCAAGCAGGTCGCGGAGGAATTTGCCGGCCTCTATGGGGGAAAGGCGGCGGCCTACGGCTGCGATTTGGTGGATGCCAAGGCGGTGGCAGAGATGTTTGACGCCATCGAGAAGGAACTGGGCAGCGTGGATGTGGTTCACAACAATGCGGGTGTGGGCGGGGCGCTTGTCCCCGATCTGGAGGCCTGGGACTCCGAGCATAACATGGATCATCTGGAGCACTGGAAACAGGTGCTCAATATCAACCTGGTGAGCCAGTACATTGTGGCGACCACGGCGGCCAGGGTGATGGTGCGGGAGGGCCATGGAGGCAGCATCATCAACACGGCCTCCCTGACAGGACACATAGTGAATCAGGCTCCCCTTGGACATACCCAAGACGACTCCTCTTACGGTGTGTCCAAGGCGGGGGTGCTCTATTTCACCAAGCATTTTGCCTCCCAGGTGATCCAGTATGGCATCCGGGTCAATTCGCTTTCTCCGGGCTATTGCTACAGCCCCGGGCTCCACGCTGGAATGTCCCAGGAGATGCTGGAGTGCTACCAGAATACCCAGCCCATTATGCGCATGGCCCAGGTGGAGGAGCTCCAGGGAGCGGTGCTCTACCTGGCCAGCGATGCGTCTACTTACACCGTCGGACAGGACATCCTGATCGACGGGGGACATGCCAACTGGTAATTGGAAGGAGAACGTTCTATGGGAATATTTAATCTGCATGGCCGTGTGGCGGTGGTCACCGGTGGTACGGCAGGACTGGGCAGAGGAATGGCCATCGCACTGGCCCGGCAGGGCGCGGATCTGGCTATTCTGGCCAGAAGACCGGATAAGCTGACTGAGACAGCCAGGGAAATCGAGAGCCTGGGGGGGCGGTGCCTCCCGGTTGTGTGCGATATCTCGGACGAGGCCTCGGTTCAGAATGCGGTAGAAACTGTGGTAAACCACTACAAAAAAGTGGACATTTTGGTGAACAATGCTGGTAATGGAGGACCTTCCATCCCAACCGTCGATATGCCGCAGGAGATTTTTGACAAAGTGGTAAATCTGGATTTGTGCTCCCTGTTCCGGGTAATGAAGGCATTTGGCAAGGTGATGGTGGAGGCTGGCTATGGACGTATCATTAATATTGCCTCCGCTATGGGAATGGTAGGAAACTTGGGAGTGCCTCTGGCGGGCTATCAGGCCGCCAAGGGCGGAGTGATCAACTTAACCAGGGCCGCCGCCGCCGAGTGGGCCACCCAGGGGGTGACGGTAAACAATATCTGCCCTGGCATGTTCCCTTCTGAGTCTAACGGTGCTGATTTGATGGAAGAGTCCCAGACATTTATCAAGCGTATGACTCCCATGCAGCGGGCCGGCACGCCAACGGATCTGAACACCGTAGGCGACATGGATGCCGCAGTGGTGTTCCTGGCCAGCGAGGAGTCCCGGTATATTACCGGTATCACCCTGCCCTGCGACGGCGGGTGGACTTGCGTGTAGTTGAAGATAGGCAATCAAAACAAGAACCAGACATCTTGTTTTGAAATGGGCCGGAAAAGGCATGGAACGATCAGCGCCCCCTGTTGCAGATAGAACTATCTGCAACAGGGGGCGCTGATATGTAAGTAGAGCAAAACTGCAATGCAGAAAAAAGGGGATAACAAAAGGCTGAGGAGTGCGGATACAGCATGCTCGAGCTTGTATACAACAAAAGACGGCCCTTACCGGAACATGTCCCTTGCCGATGTTCTTGGAGCGGTGATTTCACTTACGGACGAGATAATACGCAGTCAGGGCTTACAACGACAGTAGAACAGCAGGCTAAGCACACCGCTGAGGATTATGGCCAGGCCGGACAAGGCAATGGACACATGGAAACCACAGAACTGGATAGAGATCCCCCACAGGAGAGTGCCGAGCCCAACCCCCAAGTCGCCTGCCATCAACATGGTACTGTTGGCGGTACCGCGGTGATTTTGGGGGACATTGTCTACCGCCAGAAGGGTAAGAATGGGGAAGGAAAAGCCCTGAGCCATGCCGAAGCCGACGCCGCCCAGGTAGAAGGTCGCCTGACTGGGTACCAGTGCGATCAGAGCGATGAGGGCTCCGCTGAGCACCATGGCGATGGACAGCAGAGTTCGGTGGCCCAAGGCCCTGAGCAGCCGGCCGGAGGCCAGGTTGCTGACGGTCATGGACAGGGCCGCGACGACCATAAAGAAGCTGGGATTGGCATAGCCCTGGAGGACGGCGTAGGTGAAGATAAAAATATTGCAGCAGGACACCCCCAGCATAACGAAGAACTCAATAACGGCAGGGCGTGCCGCGGCGGGATACAAAAACTTCCGCAGGCCGTGGAGCGGATTGACCTCCTGGGGTTCCCGGACAACAGGCGGCCTGCCTTCCTCATACCGGCACAGAAAGGCCAGTATGGCGCCCAGCACGCCGAAGGCAAAGGAAAAGTAAAAAATACGGTCATAGGTGCCGCCGCTGCCTAAAATTTCGATCAGCCAGCCGGCCACAGCAATCGCCAGAGCGGTAGAAACCCAAAAGATGCCTACCCCCAGGCTGCTTTTCTCCCGAGGGGTTACATCTATAGTGGCAGTGGACGAACCCGCCTGCCCAATGGAAAAACCCGCCCCATGAAGTCCACGGAAGAGGAGCATCAGGGGGGCAAAGGGGAGGAGCAGGAAGAGCAGGGAGGCGATGCCCATCAGCAGAGGGCCCAGGATCATGATGACTCTGCGGCCGAACCGATCCATCAGATAGCCTCCGGTAGTACGGGCCAGAATACCAAATAGGGCGAGGGGCAAGCCGAGCAGACCGGCGAAGGAGGTAGAGAAGCCACGGCTGGCGAAAAAAAGCGGGATGCCAGAACACATCAGGTTCTGAATTAGCATCAGACACAGCATGCTGAACCAGATAAGAATAAAATATCGGTTAAACAGTTTCTCTTGCATCGGAAAGGCTCTCCCTATGTGGTAAATGTGTCAGTATGGAGGAAACGGGGAGCGGCATAGCCGCTCCCCGTTTCCATTGCTGCCGGAAGAAGCGATTATTCCCCGTAGACCTTGTCGGGATCCTGATAGCCGGTGCGCTCACCCCAGGCCACCATGTCTTCCCGAATCTCATCCCAGCTCCGGATGGGGGACTGGAGCAGCTCATCATGCTCATTGGTAGCATAGCGATAGTGATGAGCCATAGACATGTCCTTTTCGTCGGTCTGCTTCTCACCATAGTCTCTGGCAGCGATGCGGGTCATGGTGGAGTACTGCTCGCTGACCGTGTGGAGCTTCAGATCGTTGACCAGCAGGCGCTCCAGAGGCCGCTTGCACAGATGGGACTGGATGGTGCGGGTCTCACGGGGGAGAGTCTTCAGCATTCTGGCAATCTCCCAGGCGCGGTCAATAACCTTGCCCTTGGGCACCAGCTCGTTGACCCAGCCCCAGTCCAGGGCCTGCTGGGCAGTCCACTGGCGGCAGGTATACATCAGATAGTTGGCGCGCTTCGTACCCAGGAAGTGCTGCATCAGCATAAACATGCCGTCACCGGCCACCAGGCCGAAGAACAGGTGGTCGTCATCGAACTTGGCGTCCTCGGAGGCCAGGGTGATATCGCACAGCAGGGCGGAATCCCAGTGGAAACCGGGACCGGGAATGGCGCCGATGGTGGGGATGTCGATGTCGAAGATCATGTTCTTGATCAGGTTGGTGTCGTCGATGTACTGATGGTCAAAGCGCTCTTTGGCGTAGGTGCTCCAGCCGTGAGGATCCTTGTCCATCATCCAGTTGTCGCCCTTGTGAGTCCAAATCAGAATTTCGTTCTTGCGATCCAGGGAGATAATGCGGCTGAGCTGACTCATGGCGCGATGATTGGCGCCGCTCCAGCACATGGGGTGGTCATTGGTCTTCATGGTGACCTGAAGAATGCCGTCCTCCCGGTACAGATCAAAGTGATCCTTGAACCACTCCCTGTATTCTTCCAGTTCGGGGAGCTTGACGTAATCAGCCATAATGTCTTTCATTGTTTGTTTCCTCCTGTTCGTTTTTTGTTTGTGTTCAAAGCTTTACGCATTTGCGGCGTTTACGGCATGGTGAATCTTGCTGGCAACGGAACGGCGCTCAAAATAGATGGTTGCAAAGAGCACAAGCATCAGCAGGATGCCCTGGATAGCACTGGACAGAGTGGAGTCCACCCCGCAGAGCGTCAGACCGTTTTCAATCATGACAATGGTAAAGGAGCCGATGAGCAGCTTATAAATCCGGGCGCTGAAGCCGCCGGTCACGCTGACACCACCCAGGAAAATAGCCATCTGAATGCGCATCTCCATAAATTGGCAGAGGGAGTTGGTAGAGCCGCCTACATTGACGATCTGCATAATGCCGAAAAGCGCAGCCATGAAGCCTGAGATGATAAAGGCCGTCATACGGATGCGTTTGACATTGATGCCAGTGGCAATCACGGTGCGCTCGTTCTCACCGATAGCCCTACAGTAGTAACCAATCTTGGTGTACTCAAATACATAATAGAAGATGACGACCAACACCGCCACAATGGCCAGCTTGACGGGGAAGGTGTTGAACGTAATGAGCACGGTGGGGGCGTAGATCAGGTTGGAGGCCAGGAAATAGTTCAGCAGGCCCCGCAGGCCGATGAGCATAGCCAAAGTCATCATAAAGGAGGGCATCTTGCACCGGGAGTTCCACAGGCCGTTGAGCGCGCCCACCAGCATGCCGGTGCCGATGGCCACGGGGAAAATGGCCCAGGTGCCAAGGTGGGAGGCAGCCATGGCGCCCAGAGTGGCAGAGAGGGCGGCATTGGCGCCGACGGATAGATCCGTGCTGCCCATGGCGGTGACAAAGAGCACGCCGGTACCGCCGATGATAACGGGAAAAGCCTGGCTCACAATGTTGGAAATATTCTGGGGAGTGACCAGGGTGCCGCGGGTGGCGATGAGGAATACGCAGAACAGGATGAGGAAGGACAGAATGGGAATAAGCGTATTGATGCTGAATTTCTTTTTCATGTCATCACCTCAATAATGGTCTCTTCAGACAGCTCTGCGCTGCGTGGGAGGAGCTTGCAGATTTCGCCGTCCTTCATGACGGCGATGGTGTCGGCCATGCCAAGGACTTCCGAAAGTTCATCGGTGATCAGCAGGATTGCCATTCCCTTTTCCTTGGCCTCCCGCAGACACTGGTAGATGTATGCCTTGACGCCGATGTCCACGCCGCGGGTGGGGCAGTCCACAATGAGAACGTCCAGATCCTTGATGAGCCAGCGGCCCAGATTGACCTTCTGCTTGTTGCCGCCGCTGAGGGCTCTCATCAGCTGATCCACGCCGGTGGATTTGACGGAAAATTGCTCCCGCGCCTTGGAGGATGCCTGATACAGCTTCTTTGGGCTGAGGAAACCAAAGCGCCCTTTCAGGGTCTCGACCGAGGGCAGACAGAAATTGTTTTGAATGGAGGCGCCCATCATCAGCGCCTCACCGTCGCGATCCTTGGGCACATAGGCCACCCTGTTTTGAAGGGCCTGGTAAGGGTTGCCGATGGAAACGTTGTGAGTGGGGAGGGATACCTCGCCGCTGTCCACCGGGAGCAGGCCGTATGCCGCCTGACCGACCTCACGGATGCCGGAGTCGCTCAGACCACAGAGCCCAAAAATCTCACCCTTGTGCAGGTCAAAGGATACGTGCTTGAGATGGTCGGTGCAGACATCCTGCAGCGACAGGGCCACTTGGTCTTCGAACTGGGGAGTGGTGTCGCTCCGGTAATAGTCGCCTTCGATTTTCCGGCCCACCATACGGATCTTCAGCTCCTCCAGGGGGATGTCCTGGCTGCGTTCGGTGGCAAGCAGTTCGCCGTCTCTTAGGATAGAGACGCTGTCGGTGATCTTCAGCATCTCCTCCAGATCGTGGGAGATCAGAATAATGGAACGGCCCATCTCCTTAAACTTCCGGATGAGTTCATAGAGAACGGTGCGGTTGTCGTGGGAGAGGGACTGAGTCAATTCATCCAAAATGAGGATCTGGGGATCGGAGGCCAGGGCGCGGGCCAGTTCCACCATCTTGCGCGATTCCACGTTCATATCGCCGGACAGCCGCTGGAAGGGAATGGGGGGAAGTCCCCACTGGCTCAGGGCCTGATTGGCAGCCTCATAAACCTTCCTGTTGTTGATAATTCCGAAGCGGGAAAAACGCTTGGTATTGCCGAGGAAGACGTTGATTCCGGCTGGAAGGTTGGGGACGAGCCCCAGCTCCTGCACGACAATGGCTACGCCGCTGGAGGTGGCATCCAATGGAGAGCGGGGCTTATAGGGCGTTCCGTTTAGAAACATTTCGCCGGAGTCGCTGGGCTGAATGCCGGCAATCTGGGTGAGCAGGGTGGACTTGCCGGAGCCATTTTCTCCGGCCAGACCGCGTACTTCGCCCGGCCGAAGCTGAAAGTCGATGTTCTTGTTGGCGTAGGTGGCCCCAAACCACTTGTTCAGGCCCTTGACCTCCAGGATCAGATTGGAATCACTCATTTTACGACCCCCTTCACATTGCGCTGAGCTGTGATGCCGAAAACGACGACGATCACACCCAGGAGGAACTCCTGGAAGGTTCCCGATGGAACGCCCATAAGAGTGAGAATGTTGAAGATCATAGCGATAAGAAATGTACTGATCGGAATACCGATGGCAATGTTGATATGCTTTTGAAGCGCCTGGGCCAGCAGGACGGCGGCCAGCGGCTGAAATACGGTGCTCAGGCTGCTCAAACCGGTCTGAGCCACCACATAACCGGCGTAGCTCTCCTTCATGACGCCTGCAAAGCCGAAGAAGAAGCCGGCCATCAGTCCACCCAGCATAAGCGCGCGCCGGGTATTGATGCCCATCATCTGAGCTACATCCGCATTGCCGCCCACCGCCCGGGCATTGAGACCGATGGAGGTCTTGTTATAGGTCACGTAAGCGATGATAAAGCCGATTACAAGCATGATATAGATGGCTGGGCTGCGGCCGAGCACCCGCATCTCATCGGCCAGTCCCTCTACCCGCAGGCCCTGAGATACCCGTACCTGTGAGTAATAGCCGGCGATGGTCTCGTAGACCATGGTCATGCCAAGGCCTGCAATCCAGGGAGGAATCTTTGTGACTTGGAAGAGAGTCATATTGACGGCCAGGCAGAGCACGCCGACCAGTACAGCGGCAATGAACATGGGGACATAGCCGAGCGCATTGCCCACAATGGCGGAGGCTGTGGCAGCCAGAACAATGATGGCGCCCGCCGACAGGTCGGTGATGCCGCAGGCAAACAGATAGCTGAAGCCCCAGGCGACAAAGGCCGGGACGGTGGCTGCGGAAAGTATAATCGTGAAGTTCTGGAAGGTCAGAAACTTCCCGTCCACCACCACGTTCAGTACCACAAGTAGTGCAAGGGCCGCGATAACGATGATGATGGGCAGCGGCTTGATCCGGCTCTCGTTCCGGGCTCGGGTTAAGGTATTATTCATAGACAGTCCCTCCATTTGGCCTCCGGATGATACGTCCATGTCGTCCGGAAGTCACAGTGTTAATGCTGGTTATCTCAGCTGATCCGCTCGGAAATCAGTTCGTCAACATTGCCCACAAAATCGTAGAAGCTCTGGTAGTCCACATCCGGATTATTCCGATAGAGCAGCGTATCAAAATCGGCTTCCGTCAGAAGACCGCCTTCCGCCATTAAATTGATGAAGCCCTGGGCGTTATCCTTGGTCAGCATTACCAGGTTCATATTGTCAAACAGAGGGGCTTGGCCGTTTTCATCGAGGATGGCATGTCCGTCCAGACGATTGATCAGTAGGGCGGCAGCCAGAGAGCCGGCGATCCACTGTCCGCCGTTTAGGGCGGTTACATCGCCGTCCAGAATACTCTGGGCAGTTTCGGGACTCATGTCGCTGCCATAAAGCTTGTAGTCAGCTTCAGGGCGGGAGGACATGGCGCTGATGGTGGCGGACAGATAGTCTCCGCCAGTGCAGTAGATCATGTCTGCATCGGGATAGGCGGTCATAAAGTCATTAGCCTTTTGGACGCCTTCAGAGGGGTCAGCAGAGTGGGCCACGTAAACAACCTCACCGCCTCCAGCCTCAAAGGTATCGGTAAATCCGGCGATACGTTGGTCATGGACGTAGTCGCCCAGCGCAGCGGCGGAAATGATAGCCGTCTGGTTGCCGTCAGCCAAACCCAGTTCGCCCATGGCTGCACCGGCGGCATATTCCTGGGATATCACAGCACCGGTATAATACGCATTCTCCTGTATGGCAGGCCAATCGGCATCGGCGGGGATATTGGCATGGAACACGAAAGGAACTTCAAAGTTCTGACATAGTTGGGCGACGGTTGGGAAGATCGTTTGGCTCATGCCCAAAAAGAGCACGCCATCTGCGCCCGAGGTGAGTTGGTTCTGAAGATCGGTGACGACCTTATCCACCTTAAACTCGTTGTTGGCCAAGTCGATGGACAAATCTCCGGCAGAGGTCTCCAGGGGAGTCAGAGCCTCAAAAATGATGTCCAAAGGATAGGCGCCTACGCCCCATGTGTTGGCGGCAATGACATGGCCCCCTTTACCGGTAGAGGAGGACTCTGCAGGTGGGGCGGCGGTCTGCTGACAGCCGCTGAGCAATGTCAGGGCGAAGGCAGGAACCAAGGCGAGAGACAAAGCGCTTTTCCAGTGATTCATGTTCATTCTCCTTTTCCTTTTTTGACGGCTGCTTGCTGCCGGTTGATGGACACTTGATGGAATAAGTGGCAGGTGGGAAACCCGGCACATTCGGAATACCGACCGCTGTGTGCTTGCGGTCATGGATATTTGCAAGAAGCATACCAAATTGAGAGAGCAGGGGAGAAGAGGTAGGGAAAACCCGCCAACTTCTAAGAAAAATTTAATGAAGATCCTGTACGAAATGGACAGTGATAAAGAGCAGTAGAGGGCCGGAGTGTTTGCAACGCCGCAAGACTTTGCACAAATGCAAGGAGAGAGCAGCTGCGCTCCAGGAGGGGGACAGTGCGAAACGCGGAGCTTTTCGGCTTGCATTCCCGCAAAAATTTGCAGCCATGCAAGCGTCGGGCATCGCAGCTTTCAGGCTGGTTTGAGAGGCTAAACTGACTGGAATTGCCGGGATTGCAGGAGGAAAAGGAACCATATCAGTTTGTTTTTTGCTTGGCATGGGATTTGCTTAACAAGAGAGCAGCAAAAACCGCGGGAGCGGGACCGCTCCATTCCGTGTCATACAGTACCATGGTTGGATATAAGAAAGGAAGACTGGAAATGAAAGCATTGAGAAAGTTGGGTAAAGGAGCCGAGTCAGTACAGCTGTGCGAGGTGGAAAAGCCCATTCCGGGCCCGAACGACCTGCTGGTGAAGGTAATGGCTGCCGGTATCTGCGGTACGGATCTGCACATTCTGGCCGAGGAGTACAGTCATAGTGTGCCTGTTACCCTGGGCCACGAATATACCGGCGTAGTGGAGCAGGTGGGCAGCGGGGTCACCGATTTCCAGGTGGGGGATCAGGTGATCTCGGTGTCCATTGCCTATTCCTGCGGAACGTGTCACTATTGCCGCAAGGGCGATCCGGTTCACTGCACACAGAAGGCCTCTATCGGTGTCAATGTGGATGGCGCCATGGCGGAATATATGGTAATTCCGGCAGACTCGGCGATGAAAGTACCTGAACAGTATAAGGGCAGCGACATCCTGGCGCTCAGCGAGCCCATTGCCTGCTGTATCCGGGCGGTGCTGGAGAAGTCGGAGATCCACGCCGGAGATGTGGCGGTGGTGTCCGGGCCGGGCATTATCGGTTTGCTGTGCGTCCAGCTGGCCAGGCTCCGGGGTGCGCGGGTGATTCTGAGCGGCACCAAGGCCGACCGGGAACGGCTGGAACTGGCCAAGAGCCTGGGAGCGGAGTGGGTGTGCGACAACGCCGATGATCTGGCGGCGCTCCTGGCCCGGGAGACAGCCTACGGCCCCGATGTGTGGATTGAATGCTCCGGCGCCGGCCCGGCCCTGAGCCAGGGGATCAGCCTGGTGCGCAAACAGGGGGCCTTTATCCAGGTGGGCCTCTATGGCAAGCCGGTACCCATGGACATGGATATGGTGGTGCGCAAGGAGCTGAAGGTCACCGCCGGCTTTGCCCAGGCGAGATCCTCCTGGGAGATCCTCCTGAAGCTGCTGGAGGGTAACAGCCTGATGCTGGAGCCTCTGGTGAGCACCCGGCTGCCGCTGGCCGACTGGAAGGAGGGCTTTGCCCAGTTCCGGGACAAAAAGGGGATCAAGATTTTCCTGGTTCCCTGACAGCCGTGCGGGCAGCCGCGATAAACAAAAGGAGGATATTTATGACACCCTATCCCCATCTGTTTACCCCAATTAAGATCGGGGGGCAGCTGATCAAAAACCGCATCTTCTCCGCCCCCACCGGCCTCATGAGCTATACCGCCCGGGGCCATCTCACGACTGAGAATATGGCCTACTATGAGCTGAAAGCCAAGGGCGGATGCGGTGTGGTCACCTTGGGGGAGAGCATTGTCCATGCGGCCACCGGCCAGTCCCACGACCGGCAGATCTGTCTGGATGACCCACATGTGCTTCCCTCTCTGACCAACACTGCCCGGGCCATCACACGTTATGGAGCGGTAGCCAACATTGAGCTGTCCCACGGCGGTAAGTACGCCGGCCTGGCCAGCATCGGCGGTCATAAAAAAGAGCGCCGCCCCGCTTATGGCCCCAGCCACGATATATTGCCTTCCGGGGAAGAGGTTCTGGAGATGCCCCAGAGGCTGATCTATGAGATCCTGGATGCCTATGGCGCCGCAGCCGATGTCGCCAAGCGGGCGGGGTTTGGCATGGTAATGGTGCATGCCGGCCACGGCTGGCTCTTCAACCAGTTCCTCTCGCCGTTGGAAAACCGCCGGAAGGACGAGTTCGGCGGCAGCCTGGAGAACCGGGCGCGGTTCCTCCTGATGGCCCTGGATCGGGTGCGCCAGGCGGTAGGCCCCGGGTTCCCCATACAAATCCGCATGAACGGTGATGACTTTACGGAAGGGGGGCTGCACCTGGAGGACTACAAGGAGTTGGCCCGGATGGTGGAGAGCAGGGTGGATCTGTTCAATATCTCCTGCGGCAGCCATGAGCGGCAGGAACTCTTTGTACGAACCCATCCCTCGGCGTTCCTGGATCACGGCTGCAACGTATATTTGGCGGCGGCCATCAAACAGGTGGTGTCCAAGCCGGTATCCTGCGTGGGTGGCCTGGGCGACCCGGAGCAGTGTGAGGAGATCATCGCCTCCGGTCAGGCCGATATCGTGGAGCTGGGACGGGCGCTGCTGGCGGATCCCTTCCTCCCGAAAAAGGCCTACGCGGGCCAGAAGGAGGACATCACCCCCTGTCTGCGCTGCTTTGTTTGCTTGGGGGAGAGCGTAATCAACGGTACAAACCGCTGTTCGGTGAATCCGGTGATTGGAGCCGAGCTGGAGGAAAAATATTATGTGGCCCCGCCCCTGAGAAAGAAAAAGGTTCTGGTGGTGGGCGGCGGCCCCGCCGGCATGGAAGCGGCAATCACGGCGGCCCGGCGCGGACATGAGGTGCTGCTGTACGAGAAGACGGATGCGCTTGGGGGTGCGCTGAAATTCGCCGAAGCCGTACCCTTCAAGCAGGATCTGTATCGCTTTACCCAGTGCCTTATCCTAAGGGTGGAAAGCAGCGGCGTGAAGGTTACCCTGAATCAAAGGGTGGACAGGGCGCTGGCAGAGAAGGTTCGGCCGGATGTCCTTATCATTGCCGCCGGCGCCCAGCCGGTGATTCCCGCCATTCCGGGGATTGCGTCGGATAAGGTGGTGTCGGTGGCCCAGGCCGAGGCGAACCCGGACGCTCTGAGAGAACGGGTGGTGATTCTGGGAGGCGGTTTAGTGGGTTGCGAAACCGGTATTCACCTGGGCATGAAGGGGAAACAGGTCACCATCGTAGAGATGCGGGATACGCTGGCAGCCGATGTGAATATGTTCCACGGCATGGCGCTGGGACAGGAGCTGAACAAGTATGTCACCGCCGTCACGGGAGGAACCGGCAGAGCCGTGACGGATGAGGGACTGATTTACACTGACCGGGAGGGGCAGGAGCACCTGCTGCCCGCTGACGCGGTGCTGTGCGCCGTGGGAATGAGAGCGCGTACCGGTGTAATGGAAGAGCTGTGGAACGTGGTGGATGAGCAATACGTTATCGGAGACTGCGTCAAGCCCGCTCAGGTGACACAGGCGATATCCGATGCGTACTACCTGGCCAAGAGCCTGTAAGCGTGCAAATCGGCAAAAAATTGCGGATGTGCAATGCGTGTGGGGAGGAAGTGCGAGGCTAATGGCCTGATCTGAGCGCAAAAGCGGGATTATTATGCCGGATTCCATGCGTTTCCTGCACAAAAACCGTAAGTGCACTACTTGGCGCGCGGTTTGCAGTCTATATGAAGCGATTCGGGCCAGAGACAAGAAGCGTCCTCGGAACCACAAATAATAAGGAGCGTAAATTATGGATCAGGTTATTATCACAGCTGCCCTCACTGGCGCAGTCACCCCAAAGGCCAAGAATGCGCACATCCCCATTACGCCGGAAGAAATTGCCGCGGATGCCTACGCCTGCTGGAAAGCGGGCGCAGCCATGGTTCATCTGCACATGCGGGCCGACGACGGCCTGGGTGCCATGGACAAGGAGAAATTCCGGGAGACCATCCGGCTTATCCGCAGCCACCAGGACTGTGATGTCATTATCAACTGCACCTCCTCCGGCGCTTCTGCCGAGCATCCCGCCACGGATGAAGAGCGGATGGCCCATCACCGGGAGCTGGAGGGCATCGAGATGGGCTCCTATGACGCCGGTACCTTCAACTGGATGCCCGGCGGGGTATTTATGAATAGCCCGCAGTTTCTCGAGAAGCTGGGCGACCTGTATCTAGAGCGCGGCATCAAGCCGGAGGTTGAGATCTTCGATGCCGGTATGCTGGGGATCGCCGATTACTTTGCAAAACAGGGCCACCTGTCTACCCCCTGCCACTATCAGCTTTGCCTGGGCGTACTGGGCGGTATGCCTGCCACGGTGGAAAATCTGGTATATCTGGTGCGCCATCTGCCGGAGAACGCCACCTGGTCGGCCTTTGGCGTGGGGAAGAGCCACCTGCCCATCCTGTATGCGGCCCTGGCCCTGGGCGGACATATCCGGGTAGGGCTCGAGGACAATGTATACCTCAGCAAGGGAGTGCCCGCCACCAATGTCCAACTGGTGGAACGGGCCGTTCAAGCGGTGCGCACCTTCGGAAAGCAGCCCGCTACCCCCGCTCAGGCCAGAGAAATCCTGGGCCTGAAGCCGTTGAAATAACAGAAGGAGAAGATCACATGAAAGTTGTTCGATTGGCAGACGCCTTTGAGTATCCGGTTACCGGCCATTTTGATATGCGGGCCCTCCGGCTGCACAACAAGGAAACCAGCAATACGGTGGACTATACCCTGGGCCTGTCCCACTTCCTGCCCGGCGGCGGGACGGAGTACGTGGAGACCGGGGTGGAGCTGATCTATTTCATCCTGGAGGGTGAGATGACGGTGCGCACAAAGGACGAGACCATCGTACTTAAAAAATACGATTCCATCCACTTCAATGTGGGAGATGGAAAAGAGATCCGCAATGAGACCAACCTCCCCGCCTCCATGCTGGTGATTGCCGGTATGCCTGGCCGGGGCTGAGCCGGATGATTCCGGCATGACACTTAGGAAGAAGGGAATTCTGTGAACAAAGAGCTTGCCAAGCGATTCTACTCGGACATGTATAAGATCCGGCGGTTCGAGCAGGAGGTATTTGAGTTTTATAAGACCGGACAGATGGCCGGCCTGGCCCACCTGTATATCGGCGAGGAGGCTGTGGCCGCCGGCGCCTGCGCCGCCATTGAGGCGCGGGACTACATCGCCTCTACCCACCGTGGGCACGGCCATCTGGTGGCCCGGGGGGCCGACATGGGCCGCATGATGGCAGAGATCCTGGGAAAGGAAACGGGTTATTCCAAGGGCAAGGGCGGTTCCATGCACATCATGGCCATGGATTTGGGCATTCTGGGCGCCAACGGCATTGTGGGCGGCGGGATTCCAATGGCCACCGGCGCCGGTTATTCGGCCAAGTACCGCGGTACCGACCAGGTAACCCTGTGCTTCTTCGGTGACGGCGCCGCCAACGAGGGCACCTTCCATGAGTCCATCAATATGGCTGCCGCGTGGGATCTGCCGGTGGTGTACGTCATTGAGAACAACCTTTACGGCATCACGGTGGACAGCCGCCGGGTCACCAAAGAGCACGACTTGGCCAAGCGGGCAATCGGCTATGGCATCCCCGGCTATACCATCGACGGCAACGATGTAGAAACGGTCTACAAGACGATGCAGAAGGCCGTCAAGCACGCCCGGGAGGGTAAGGGGCCCTCGATTGTGGAGTGCAAGACCTATCGCCACCACGGCCACAACGGCAGCGATCCCGGTACCTACCGTCCGCCGGAGGAGGTGGAGGCCTGGAAAGCCAGGGATCCTCTGATCCTGTTCCGGGATAAGGGCTACCTTACAGAGAAGGAGCGCAAGGAGATCGAGGATAAGGTGGAACAGGAGGTTCAGGCGGCCTGCAAGTTTGCCGCTGAAAGCCCCTATCCTGAGGCGTCCGAGCTGATGGACGATATCTTCTGCGACTGAGAGGGAAGAAAAGATGAGAAAGATTTATTATCGTGACGCCGTGCGGGAGGCCCTGGACGAGGAAATGGCCCGGGATCCCATGGTGATGATGATCGGCGAGGACATCGGCGTGGGTGACGGCACTTGGCGCTGCTCCAAGGGACTGTATGAGAAGTACGGTGATCTGCGGATGAAGGATTCCCCCATCAGCGAGTCCGGCATTGTTGGCATGGGCATCGGCATGGCCCTTACGGGCATGAGGCCCATCGTGGAGATTATGTTCTCGGACTTTATGCTGGTGGCTATGGATCAGATTGTCGATCAGATGGCCAAGGTGTGCTACATGTCCGGCGGACAGAAAAATGTCCCGATGGTCATCCGAACCACCATCGGCGCCGGCCGGGCCGCCGCCGCCCAGCACTCCCAGAATCTGAACGCGGTCATCGCCCACTTCCCCGGCTCCAAGATCGTCATCCCGTCCGATGCCTATACCGCCAAGGGCCTGCTGAAATCCGCCATCCGGGACAATAATCCCGTGATTGTGGTGGAGCACCGCAAGCACTACAGCGTGGAGTTTGATATGCCCGACGACGGGGATGAAAATCTCCTGCTTCCCATCGGCAAATCCGTTGTGGTGCATGAGGGCAGCGATGTCACCGTGGTGGCCAACTCCTTCCAGGTGGGACAGTGTGTCAAGGTGGCCAAGCACCTGGAAAAGAAGAAGGGGGTCAGCGTAGAGGTCGTTGACCTGCGTACTTTGGTTCCGCTGGACAAAGAGACAATCATTAAATCGGTAAAGAAGACCGGGCGTCTGCTCATTGTGGACGAGGGCTACACCAGCTTCGGCGTGGCCGCCGAGATCTGTGCCGCGATTCAGGATGAGGTGTTCTACGATCTGGATGCGCCCATCCAGCGCCTGTGTGCGCCTGACGTGTCCATCCCCTTCAGCCCCGCCCTGGAAAAACTCGTGGTGCCCAATGAAAACACCATCCTGGCGGCTGTAGAGAAGCTGCTGTAAGAAGGGGGGAGGCAAAATGGCAAAAGTAGTGGTCATGCCCAAGCTGGGCTACACCCAGGATGAGGGCACTATCGCGGAGTGGCACAAGCAGGTGGGGGATCCTGTCGCCATCGGCGACCCCTTCTTTGACGTGCACACCGACAAGTCGGTGATCACCGTGGAAGCAAGCTGCGCCGGTACTCTGCTGAAGATCGCCCTGGAACCCGGCAATACCGTGCCGGTGCTTACTCCGGTGGCCGTGGTGGGCGAGCCCGGCGAGGACGCCGACGCCATCCTGGCCAGCCATGTGACCGCCGTGGTGGCGGACGCCCAGGTGGAGGCCGACTTTGATGACGATGAGGATGATGAGCCTGCCGAGAAGGCCGCCGCCCCCGCAGAGATGGGAGAGCTGAAGCTCACCCCCCGGGCCAAAAAGTACATGAAGGACAATGGCATCGCCGCTGCCGATGTGTCCTCCATTCAGGGAACCGGATTCCAGGGGGGGATTACCGAGCGGGATATCAAAGCCAGCCCCCTGGCCCGCAAGCTGGCCGAGAAAACCGGCGTCGATCTGAGTACCGTACAGGGTACCGGCGCCGGAGAGAAGATTATGAAGAAGGACGTGGAGCGGGCCGCCGCAGCGGCAGCTTCTTCCGGCTCCGATGAACTGCAGATCGCCTCCGTGGTTCCCTACAAGGGGGTGCGCAAGATCATCGGCGACAAGCTGGCCCATTCCAAGTTTACCGCGCCGCACCTCTACTTCACCGACGCGGTGGACACCACCAATCTTACCGCCTTCCGCAAGCAGCTCAATGAGAACAGCGAGGTGCGCATCGCCGTTTCCGATTTGCTGATCATGGCGGCCTGCAAGGCGCTGAAGAAGTTCCCCGGAATCAACGTGACGCTGAAAGAGGATCAGATCGTCACCTACAAGTCCATCAATATAGGTACCGCCGTGGCCGGAGACAACGGCCTTGTGGTACCTGTGGTAAAGAATGTACAGAATAAGAGCCTCACCGATGTGGCCGCCGAATCCAAGGATCTGGTGGCGCGGGCCAAGGAGGGGCGCCTGAAGCCTGAGGAGTACAGCAACGGCACCTTCTCCATCTCCAATCTGGGCATGTTCGGCATCGGAAACTTTACGGCCATTATTAACGCGCCGGAAGCCGCCATCCTCTCTGTCAGCTCGGTGCGCAAAACGCCGGTGGTGATTACCGACGAAAACGGGGAGGATACCATCGCCATCCGGCCCATGATGAATATTCAGCTCTCTGTGGATCACCGGCTCATCGACGGCCTTCTGGCCTCCCAGTTTGTGGAGTACATGAAGCAGCTTCTGGAAAACCCGGTACAGATTCTGATGTAAGTCCTGCCGCCATGGGGCGGGTGGAGAAACTCCGTCGGTGATCAGAAAATCCCAATAAGCGTCAGCCGCCTTTGCGGCGGCTCCATATTTAAAACGCTCGCCACAACAATGTTAGGAGGTTATTAATTATGAAAGACCTGTTTCGTTTGGATGGTAAGGTAGCAGTCGTGATTGGCGGTGCCGGCGGTATCGGCCAGGGAATTGCTGAGGCGATGGCGTTCTACGGCGCTGAAGTCGTGATTGCCAGCCGCAAGATGGAATCCCTTGTGCGGGCGAAAAGTGAGATCAAGGAAAAAGTGGGGAAGGATGTGGCCATCTACACGGTGGATGCCACCAATGAGGACAGCATCATTGCCCTGGTCAACACCGTGGTAAGCAATCACAAGAAGGCGGATATTCTGGTCAACGCCCAGGGCTATAACAAGAAGTTCAGCCTGTTCGACTTCCCCATGGATGTAATGGCCGATATGATGAACGTCAACGTAATCGGCGTCGCCATGGCCTGTAAGCACTTCGGTAAGGTCATGAAGGAAAACGGCTACGGCCGCATCATCAACCTCTCCTCCGTCCGGGGCGTCCGGGCCTTCAGCGGCGGCGGCGGCAACATGGGCTACTGTACCTCCAAGGGCGCCGTGGATATGCTGACCCGCACCCTGGCCGCCGAGCTGGGCCCCGAGGTCACCGTCAACGCCATCGGCCCCACCCTCACGGTTACGCCCATGATGGCGGAGGTCATCAAGGAGCACCCGGAAACCCTGAATCTGGGTAACGGTAAGCCTCTGGAGAGAATCGGCAAGGTGGAAGACTGCATGGGCCCTGCGGTGTTCCTGGCCTCCGAGGCCGGCGCCTTTGTCACGGGACAGATCCTCTATCCCGACGGCGGCCTCACCGCGATCGGCTGACGGAGGGGAAGCGGATATGGTCTCCATTTTATTCAAACCGACGCTGCATCAGTTTGCAACCTGCCGGGAATTCGTGGAGGACTTCAAACTCAGCTCCCAGGATCTGATCCTGACCAATCAGTACATTTACCAGCCCTATTTTGGGCAGATGGGACTGGGCTGCCAGATCCTCTTTCAAGAACAGTACGGTGCCGGGGAGCCTAGCGACGTGATGGTGGACGCCATTTTGGCCGCCGCGGCCAAAACCGACTGCAAGCGGATTGTGGCCATCGGCGGCGGAACCGTGATTGATATCGCCAAGGTGTTGGCGGTCGCCGGCAGTGAGGGAGTGGATGCCCTGTATGACAAGGCCCCTGACCTGGAAAAGAAGCGCGAGCTGGTTATTGTGCCGACTACCTGCGGTACGGGCAGCGAGGTGACCAACATTTCGATTATGGCCCGTACCCGCATGGGAACCAAGCTGGGACTGGTGAGTCCTGCCATGTATGCCGATCAGGCGGTGCTCATTCCCGAATTGCTGGAGGGCCTGCCCTTTGGAGTGTTTGCCACCAGCTCCATTGATGCCCTGGTGCATGCCGTGGAGTCTTCCCTGTCCCCCAAAGCCACCCCTTACACCAAGCTGTTCGGGTACAAAGCCATTGAGATGCTCATCCGGGGCTATCAGCGGATTGCCATGGATGGGCAGGAGAGCCGAATCGGCCTGCTGGAGGACTTTCTGCTTGCCTCCAACTATGCCGGACTGGCCTTCGGAACCGCCGGCTGCGCCGCGGTTCACGCCACCAGTTATCCGTTGGGCGGCAAATATCACGTGCCACATGGCGAGAGCAACTATGCGATGTTTACCGGGGTGCTGAAAAACTACATGGAACTCAGGCAGGATGGGGAGATTGCGGTGCTGAACCGCTATCTGGCTGATTTGCTGGGCTGCGGGGTGCCCGTGGTCTACGACAAGCTGGAAGAACTGCTGAATCAGATCCTGCCCAAGAAGCCTCTGCACGCGTACGGCATGACCCGGGAGGACATCGATGAGTTTGCCCACAGCGTGATCACCAGCCAGGGCCGCCTGATGGCAAACAATTTCGTCCCCCTGGACGAGGAGCGGGTACGGAAAATCTATAGGGAGCTCTACTGAGCGTGCCGGGCCCGTACACCGATACCGGGATGAGAGAAGGATCAAACTATGGACTATCAATATGACATCGCAGTTATCGGCGCCGGCCCGGGAGGGTATGAGACTGCCATCAAAGCGGCGCAGATGGGGAAAAAGACCTGCATTATCGAGTCCACCTATCTTGGAGGTACCTGCCTGAACGTGGGCTGCATCCCCACCAAGACTCTGATCAAAACGGCCAATGTGCTGGATACCGTAAAGCATGCCGCCGACTTCGCCGTGGAAGGCGTGGATCTCTCCGCACTGAAGGTGGATATGGCAAAGCTGCAGAAGCGCAGGCAGAAGGTGGTTTCTACCCTGGTGGGCGGTGTCAGAGGCCTGCTCCGCGGAAACAAGGTGGACATTCTGGAGGGAACGGCCAGCTTTGCGGACACGCATACTCTGACAGTGGGAGATAAACAGGTGTCCGCTGAGTATATCATCGTCGCCACCGGCTCCAGCGTATTCATGCCCCCCTTTATCGCCGTGGAGGGGGAGAACCGACTGCTCACCAGCACGGAGGCGCTGGAGCTGGATGAAGTACCCGACTCCGTTGCCGTCATCGGCGGAGGGGTTATCGGAGTGGAGTTTGCTTTCCTGCTGAGTCGGTTGGGCAGCAAGGTCACCGTGCTGGAGCTGATGGATCATATCCTGCCCATGGTGGATCCGGAGGTCTCCGCCCTGGCGCAGAAACGTCTGGAGAAGGGAGGGGTAACCTTCCGCCTGGGGGCCAAGGTCAGCAGAGTGGAAAACAACCGGGTGTACTATGAGTACAACGGTGCCCAGGAACAGCTCGAGGCCGGCGCGGTGCTTATGGCGGTGGGCCGCACCCCCAATACCGAGGGACTGAACGCACAGGGCATTGGCTTGGAATTTGACCGGAATGCCATCAAGACCGACCTCTGCCTGCGTACCAACGTGCCCAATATCTACGCCATCGGCGATGTCAACGGCAAGGCCATGCTGGCCCACACAGCCTCTCACGAGGGCATGGTGGCAGTGGCAAATATCTGCGGCCGCCATGAGGAGATGCATTATGACCGCATCCCATCCTGTATCTATCTGGAACCCGAGATTGCCTGCATCGGCCTCACGGAGCCCCAGGCCCGGGAGAACTATGGCGACAACCTGAAAATTGGACGCTTCAGCATGATGGCGAACGGGAAAAGCCTGGTGGAAGGGGACACCGACGGCCTGTTTAAGGTCATAGTGGCCGGCGATACCGGAGAGATTCTGGGGGTTCATCTGTATGGCCAGCACGTTACCGATATGATCGGGGAGGTCTCCGCCGCCATGACCGCCGAGGCCACCGCCGAGGAGCTCATAGGTTCGATCCATCCCCATCCCACCGTCAACGAGGCTCTGGGAGAGGCGTTTATGGCCGCTTGGAACGGTAAGGCCATTAATTCCCTGTAGGCGATGAAGATCTTATGTATGGGCGACAGCTTCACCTTCGGCTACGGGGTATCCGCTGCCCGGCGGTGGACGGCCCTGTGCGGACAGCTGCTCGGGATGGAGCTGGTGAACTGTGCCGTCAGCGGCAATACGACTGGCGGAATGCTGGCCAGACTGGAATACCAGATGGATCGGGTGAAACCGGGAATGGTACTGCTGATGGGGGGATTCAATGATATCCTGCTCAGCGGCAGTGACGCCGCCGCCCGAAGCAATCTGGGGGCCATGGGCCATATTACGGCAGGACGGGGGGCCATTCCTGTGTTCGGAACACCGCCCCTGCCCTGCCCGCCCATTCGGGTGAAGTGGAATGGTCTGGCCGATCTGGAGCAGGTCGGTGAGCAGGCTGCGGTTTACCAGGACTGGATCCGCCGGATGTGCGGGGTATTTGGCTACCCGCTGCTGGATCTCCACCAGAAGCTGATCCGGGTGGCCGCCCGGGAGGGACGGCCTCTGAGCGACTACTTTTTGGACGGCCTGCACATGAATGAGGAGGGCAACCGAGCCATTGCGGAAGCGGCGGCTCTGGCTCTGCGCAAAATCATGGAGCGGTGAGGCGGCCAATCAACAGGCGCCCGTATTTCCCACCTGACGGGGCGGGAAATATGGGCGTTTTGTTATTACATGGAGGATACAATGAACTTGAAACGAAGTCGTGGGCTGACCCTGCTGATGAGCTGCCTGATCAATCTGTGCATTGGATCAGCTTATTCGTGGAGCGTATTTGCCGGGCCGCTGGCCGAGCGGCTTACCGCTCTCGGCGGAGCTGCCTACAGCGCCAGCGACCTGGGCATCGTCTTTACGGTGTATAACATCCCCGGCCCCTTCTGCATGATCGCCGGAGGCTGGCTTAACCGCCGCATTGAGGTGCGCCGGCTGATCCAGATGGGAAGCGTGCTGTTTGTGGCGGGGCTGCTGTTGTGCAGCAGGGCAACCACTCTGGGCGGCCTGGTCGTGGGCTTTGGACTGCTGGTGGGGTTTGGCGTGGGGACGGTGTACGGCTGTACGGTGAATAATTCTGTCAAGCTGTTCCCTGACAAGCGGGGGCTGGCCGGAGGGCTGACCACCGGCGTATACGGCCTGAGCTCCGTGCTGGTGCCGCCAGTGGCCAACGTCATGATTCGGAACTGGGGGGTCAGTGCCGCATTCCAAATTATTGCCGTCTGCTTTGCAGTGGTGCTGCTGCTGGCGTCTGCATTTGTGGAGCAGGGGCCGGAGGAGGCGGGACAAATGCTCCCTGGAGGCGGCCGGGACATGGGCTGGCGGGAGATGCTTTGTCAGAAAAAATTTTATGGTATGTGCGCCATGCTCCTGTGCGGCGGACTCAGCGGCATGATGGTAATCTCCTCTGCCTCCGACATGGCTCAGGTGGAGGCCGGCTTTTCCCCCGCGGCTGCGGCCCTGATGGTTTCGGTGCTTTCCCTGTTCAATGCCGGAGGCCGCGCTTCGGCGGGTATTCTCTCCGACAAGCTGGGGCGCATCGGCACGCTCTCCCTGGTATTCCCAATCTCGGTTGCCGCGCTGTGCGCCCTGTTTTTCTTTGGACAGGACTCAATGGCGGTATTTGCGGTGTCCATCGCCCTGGTGGGGGCCTGCTTTGGGGCCCTGATGGGGATTTTCCCCGGCTTTACGGCCGATGAGTTCGGACAGAGAAACAACACGGTAAACTATGGCATCCTCTTCTTCGGGTTTGCGCTGTCCGGCATGCTCGGCCCACAGGTGGCCTCTTGGGTGATGAGCGGAACCGGCTCCTACCGCAGCGCGTTCCTCATTGCGGCGGTGGTGGCCCTGGCCGGTTTTGCACTCACCTTTCTCCACCGGCGGCTGGCCGCCCGCGCTTAAATGGCCCCTTGCGGCCACAACGGCTGCAAGAATATCAGTACCGTTGTATGAACGCGCACGGTTGTCCGGCTGTGCCAAAAAAACGTCCTGCCGCAGAGTTGAAGCACTGCGGCAGGACGTTTTATTTTCCCTGTAGCGTAAGTCCGTGCTGGCGCAATTTGCGGGACACAGTAGAGGGATCGATATTCAAAATCTGGCTGGCCTCCTTCAGATTGCGGGCGTACCGCAGAGCATTCTCCAGATACTTTTTCTCATAAGCGGTAATGGCGTCGTTGAGGCTCTGATCGGGGTCATATTCCACATAGGCATTCTGGTTGCTCAGATCGAAGGTGCCATAGATGTAGCTGTTGTCCACATGGCCGTTGGGGGCGCAGCATACGACCAGATATTCCATGACGTTGCGCAGCTCCCGGATATTGCCCGACCAGGAGTAGTTTTCCAATAACTCGATGTTCTCCGGGGAGAGCACCACATTTTTGTGATATTGCTTATTGAACTCCGAAACAAAATGCTGGCTGAGCCGGGCAACGTCCCCTTCCCGCTCCCGCAGGGGTGGTACCTGAATGGGAATCACGTGGAGACGGTAGTACAGATCGCTGCGGAAGGTGCCCTCCCGCACCTTTTTCTTCAGATCGCAGTTGGTGGAGGCGATATAACGGATATCCAGCTTGATGGGGCGGATTCCCCCGACCCGGGTGATTTCGTTGTTCTGGATGGCCCGAAGGAGCTTGGCCTGCATGTCCATGGGCATCTCGCCGATCTCGTCCAGAAGCAGGGTGCCGTTGTTGGCGGCCTCAAAGAGGCCCTGCTTGCCGGAAGCATTGGCCCCGGAGAAGGAACCGCGTTCATAGCCAAAGAGTTCCGACTCAAACAGGCTGGCCGGAATGGAGGCACAGTTGACTTTGATAAAGGGCTTTTCCGCCCGGGAACTGGTGCGGTAGATGGCATCGGCAATCAGTTCCTTGCCCACGCCGGACTCTCCGGTGATGAGGACGGTGGCGGTGGTCTGTCGTACATTCTCAATGAGATCATATACCCGCTGGATAGCGGGGCTTTCCCCTACCATCTGAGGGGTGACGATGCCGCTGCTGTTCGGCACCATTTGCACATGGCCTGCGGCCCCCTGAAGATTGTTGACCGCCTCCACAAAGTGGACAAAGTTGTCCCGCAGCTCCTTAAAGGTGGATACGCCCCGGTTGCAGGCCACCACGTACTGGATCTCGCCTGCATCGTCAAAGATGGGCACGCCGGTGACGAATCCCAGACTATCCGGCCGGCCGAACATGCTGGAGAGCTTCATTACCTTTTTCCTGCTCCGAATTACCTCGGGGACGGTGGGATCGGTAAAATAAGTGCCGGTCTCCAACAGTTCGGTGATCCGCTTGCCAAGGATCTGCTCAGGGGCGATACCCGTGTGGCGGATATAGGCGTCATTCACATAGAGAACCACCTCGTCCTTGTCGGCTACCAGAATATTATCGTCCAGCTCGTCCATAACGTGCTGATAATCCACCACGCTGTGGGCTACCTCGTGGACAGAGGCTTCAATTTCGGTCAGCTCATCCAACAAAGCCTGCCGCTCGGGGGGAGCGGCGGATTCACGCAGCCTGGTGATCAATGCGTGAATCCTGTCTTCCGCATGGAGCATGATTGATCTGTGCAGCATGATATTACCTCCGAATTGTCGCGCATGACGGTTCTGTTTCATGATAGCAAGTTCCATTTGATTTTTCAAGTGCGCAGGGGAATCTTGCGACTTTGCAAAATCATGCATATCTGCAAGGCGCCGGCGGGAGAAATTGGGGAGGGAGCACAATAAATCAAGGCTTCCAACGGCGCAGAGATTTGGCACGTCACTTGCACTCTGCCCTGATGAATACCAGGTGAAAGGAACGGTAGGGACTATGCAGCTGCGTTCATTGGATTATTTTGCAACCATATGTGCGGGAATTGGAAAGAAGCGGATGGCCGTAGTCATGGCGGAGAATGAGCATTCTCTTCTGGCCGCTATGCGGGCCCATCAGCAGGGCCTGATTCAGGCGGTGCTGATCGGTGATGAGAAGAAGATCCGGGCGTTGATGGAGGAGCATCAACTGAGCACGGAGGGTGTGCGCTTTCACCAGGCCGATGAACCGGAGAAGGCCGTGACGCTGGCCACCCGGCTGGTACTGGAGGGAGAAGTGGACTACCTGATGAAGGGAGGACTGGAGACGCGCACCATGATGAAGGCGTTCATCGCCCGGGAAAATGGAATGCGTACCGGGCGGCTCATGTCTCAGGTGGCCTTTGTGGAAAACCCCTTCTACCACAAGCTGCTCGCCCTCACCGATTCCGCTCTTAACCCAAAGCCCGATCTGGCCCAGAAAAAGCAGATTCTGGAGAATGCCGTGGAGGTATTCCACAGCATGGGGGTGGAGTGCCCCAAGGTGGCCGTGCTGGCGGCGGCGGAGACCCTTAATCCCAAACTTCAGGAGAGCACAGACGCCCAGGCACTGAAGGAGATGTATCAGCGGGGAGAGATCACCGGCTGTATCGTGGAGGGCCCGATTTCCATTGACTTGTCCATTGAGCCTGAGTCGGCCAAAATCAAGGGCTACGACAGCCCGGTGGCGGGGGATGCCGACCTGCTTATCTGCCCCGATCTGGTGTCGGGCAACATGATGGGCAAGATGATGCTTTTCATGGGCGCGCGCAGCGCCAATGTGGTAGTAGGGGCCAGAGCGCCGGTGATTCTGTGCTCCCGCTCTGCTACCGAGGAGGATAAATTTCAGTCCATTCTGCTGGGGGCGATTGCCAGCCAGGAGCTGTGACACGGAAAGGAGAGCTTACATATGGAACAGGAGATCAAGCTGCTCATCATCAATCCAGGCTCCACCTCGACCAAGATTTCGATTTTTGAGAACGGCGTAGAGCGGTATAAAAAGAGCCTGTCCCACCCGGCCTCTGAGGTGGCGCGGTACGCCAGAGCCGCCGACCAGGCCCCCTTCCGCCAGAAGGCGGTGGAGGAATTTTTGGCCGAGATTGACTATGATCTGTCCGGCCTGACCGCGATTGTGGCCCGGGGCGGCTCCCTGCCGCCCATTCACACGGGGGCCTATGTGGTCAACGATGAGATGATCGATGTGCTGCGAAACCGGCCCATCGGACAACATGCCTCCACCACCGCTGCGATTATCGCACTGGATATGGCCAAACGGCTCCATATTCCGGCCTACATCTATGACGGCAATACCGCTGACGAGATGGAGCCGGTTTCCCGGATTTCCGGCTGCCCCCTGGTGCCGCGGCTGAGCATGGGCCATATCCTCAACACCAAGGCGGTGGGCCGCATGTACGCACAGCGGCTGGGCCGGAAGTATGGGGAACTGAACCTTATCATGGTTCATTTGGGCGGGGGCATTAGCATCGGCCTCCACAAGAGGGGGGTTATTGCCGACATCATGACCGATGAGGAGGGCACCTTCTCGCCTGAGCGCGCCGGCGGACTGCCCAGCATCGGATGGGCCAGGGTATGCTGCTCCGGGGAGTACACCTTTGAGGAGCTCAGCGCCATGGTTCGGGGCAAAGGCGGCCTCACCGCATACCTGGGAACCAATGACGTGCGGGAGGTGGAGGCGAAGGTGAGGGCCGGCGACAAGAAGGCCGCACTCATCTACGAGGCCATGATTTATCAGACGGCCAAATGCATCGGCGGCCTGGCGGCGGCGGCGGACGGAGAGATCGACGGAGTTGTCCTCACCGGAGGCATTGCCAATTCGGAGCTGCTGGTGGAAAAGCTGCGCCGGAAGGTGCGCTTCATTGCTCCGGTGGCGGTGATCCCTGGGGAATTTGAGATGGAGGCTCTGGCCGCTGGAATTACCCGCGTGCTCAAGGGCGAGGAGAAGGCCCGGGTGTACCGGGAACACGAGGAGGAAGGAGCATGAAGCGGGAAGCGGTAATTGTCTCTGCGGTGCGCACCCCCGTAGGGCGGTGCCGGGGAGCCCTGGCAGCGGTAGGCGCCCCCGAGCTGGGCGCGCTGGTTATCGCCGAGGCGGTTCGCCGGGCGGGGCTTCAGGGAGAAGAGGTGGAGGAGGTTATCTTCGGCAACCTGGGCAACAACGACAGCGCCAACCTGGCGCGGGTGGTTACACTCCAGGCCGGCCTGCCCTTTACGGTGCCCGCCATCACCATTGACCGGCAGTGCTCCTCCGGCCTCAACGCCATTGCCATCGGTGCGCTGATGATTGAAGCCGGGGAGGCCGACATTGTGGTGGCAGGGGGAACGGAAAGTGACTCCAACCGTCCCCACCTGATGGAGAAGGCCCGGGTGGCCTATCAGGTGGCGCCTCCGCAGTGGCTGGTTCGCAGAACTGCCCCTGGGGCGCTCAATGTCAGTATGGGTACTACCGCCGAAAATCTGGGCAGAAAGTACCACATCACCCGGGAGGAGTGCGATGCCTTCGCCCTGGAGAGCCACCGAAAGGCGGCCGCCGCGCAGGCGGCAGGCCGGTTTGACGCGCAGATGATTCCGGTGACGGTACCCGGAAAGCGCGGTAAGACCACCGTGGTGGACAGGGATGAATGCGTCCGGCCGGAGAGCACCATGGAGACTCTGGGCAGATTGCCCACCGCCTTTGAGCCTGATGGGGTATGCACCGCCGGCAACAGCTCTCCGATGAGCGACGGCGCCGGCGCAGTGGTGCTTATGGATCGGGAGACGGCGGAGAAAAAGGGCCTGGAGCCCCTGGCGGTGTTCCGGGGATTTGCGGTTACCGGCTGTGACCCCAGCATCATGGGGATCGGCCCGGTGGAGGCCATCCGGAAGGTGCTGCGCAAGACCGGCCTCACCCTGGAGGAGATGGATCTCATCGAGCTGAACGAGGCGTTTGCCACACAATCCATCGCCTGCATCCGGGAGCTTGGACTGGATATGGACAAGGTGAATGTCAACGGCGGCGCGCTGGCGCTGGGACATCCGCTGGCAGGTACCGGCGCCATTCTGACGGCAAAGCTGCTGTATGAGCTGAAACGGCGCCGGGCGCGCTACGGACTGGTGGCCTTCTGCATGGCAGGGGGGCAAGGCGGCGCCGCGGTATTTGAGCGGATCTGATGGAAAGGATGAATGATATGGAAAACAAGGCGAAGATCTCCGTGTTCGGCGCCGGCAAAATGGGAACCGGCATTGCGCTTCAGTTTGCGGTGACCGGTTTCCCCGTGAAGCTGCTGGCCTTTGATGTCAGGGAGCAGCAGACCTCCGCCGGGGTCATTGAGGATAACCTGAAGCTGTTGGCGGAAAACGGCCTGGTGGATGCCGGCCGGTGTGACGAAATCCGGAAGCGCATTGATATTGTGCTGGACTTTGACGAGGCTGCCCGTGAGGCGGACTTCGCCATCGAGTGCGTGCTGGAGAACATGGAGCTCAAGCAGAACTATTTTGCGCGCCTGGATCAGGCGTGCAAGCCTGGGGCGGTGCTGTGCACCAACACATCTGCCATGAGCGTCACGGAGATCGCCTCCAAGTCCGTCCACAGAGAGCGGATTTTGGGCACTCACTTCTGGAACCCGCCCTTCCTCATCCCATTGGTAGAGGTGGTGCGTACCGCCGATGTGTCCGACCATGCGGTGGATGCGGTGTGTGACGTGCTTCGCGAGGCGGGCAAAAAGCCCATCGTAGTAAAAAAAGACGTGCCCGGCTTCATTGCCAACCGGATGCAGAACGCCCTGGGGCGTGAGGCTGTGAGCATCATTGCCAACGGCATTGCAGACCCCAAGGACGTGGACGATGCCGTCAAATACAGCTTCGGAATGCGCCTGGGTACCATCGGCCCCATTGAGCAGATTGACGCCATCGGCGCCGATCTGTGCCTGAGCATTTCCTCTTACCTGTATAGCTACCTGGAGGACTCCCACGAACCCTCGCCCCTTCTGAAGGAGAAGGTGGAGCGGGGCGAGCTGGGATTCAAGACCGGCGGCGTGGGCATGCAGACGTGGACGGCGGAGGAAATGAAGGCCTATAACGATGGGCTTATCACAAATCTCATCAAAGTGGGTAAAGCGCTGGAGCGCTTTTAACCAGAGGAGAAAGTGAGGTAACGTACGATGACACAACATAAGGACCTGGAGCTGTTTGCAAAAAACATCCGCATCCAGGTGCTGAAGGCCCTGGGCGAACTGGGCTTCGGCCATCTGGGCGGCGCCATGTCTGCCGCAGATGTGATGGGTGTACTCTATGGCGGCGTAATGAACGTGGATCCGAAGAACCCTCAGTGGGAGGATCGGGACTACTTTGTCATGTCCAAGGGGCACGCCGGCCCCGCCCTGTACGCCGCGCTGGCGCTGAAAGGCTACTTCCCGGTCGAGCAGCTACTGACCATCAATACCAACGGAACCAGGCTTCCCAGCCATCCCGACCGCAACAGCACGACTGGCGTGGATATGAGCACCGGCTCCCTGGGCCAGGGTATGTCCACCGCCATCGGCATCGCCCATGGAAATAAAATGCTGGGAAAGGACAACTATACCTACCTGCTGCTGGGCGACGGCGAGAGCCAGGAGGGACAGGTGTGGGAGGGAGCCCTGTACGCCCCGCAGCACAAGCTGTCCCACCTGATTGCGTTCCTGGACTACAATCATCAGCAGCTGGACGGCTATACCAAGGATATCTGCGATTTGGGGGATATGCGCCAGAAATTCCAGGACTTCGGCTGGTACGCCCTGGAGGTGGACGGGCATGACGTCGACGCCATCTATGATGCCATCGCCCTGGCCAAGCATCAGCAGGAGAAGCCCACTATGATCGTCCTCCAGACCCAAAAGGGCAAGGGCTGCTTCTTCGCGGAGGGGATCAAGTATAACCACCACATGAGATTCAGCAAGGAGCAGTGTGAGGAGGCCATTGCACGGCTGGAGAAGGAGGGGTGCTGAAATGTCGTACAGGATCTGTGAGACGCTTGAAACAGAGAAGCAGGCCATGCGGGATGTGTACTGCCAAACGATGATTGATCTGGCAAACCAGAACGACAGGATTGTAGTCATGGACGCCGATCTAATGAATTCTGTGGGTACGGTACCATTTGGGGAGGCCCATCCCGAGCGGACGGTGAACTGCGGCATTCAGGAGGCCAACATGATCGGCGTGGCTGCGGGCATGTCCGCCGTGGGCATGGTGCCCTATTGCCACACATTCGGCTGCTTCGCCACCCGCCGTTGCTTAGACCAGATTTTTGTGTCTGCCGCCTTTGCCAAAGCCAACATCCGCATCATCGGCAGCGATCCCGGTATCACTGCGGCCATGAATGGCGCCACCCACATGCCCTTTGAGGACATGGGCTCCCTGAGGGATATCCCTGGAGTGACCATTATCGAGCCCACCGACTCCATCATGCTGGACAATGTGATTCGCCAACTGGAGAGGGCCAACGGCGTATATTATGTCCGCCTGTCCCGGAAGAACGCGGTGCAAATTTACCAGCCTGGCTCCACCTTTGAAATTGGGAAGGCGGCTGAGCTGCGCCCCGGTACTGATGTGACCCTTATGGCCACCGGCGTGTGCGTGGCCGAGGCGCTGAAGGCGGCCGATCAGCTGGCCCGGGAGGGAATCAGCGCGGCTGTGGTCAATGTGTTCACCCTCAAGCCGATTGACCGGGATGCGGTGGAGCACTACGCCCGCTCTACCGGCGCCATTGTCACGGCCGAAAACCACAGCATTTACAACGGTCTGGGCAGCGCGGTGGCCGAAGTTGTGGCGGAGACCTGCCCTGTGCCGCTGGAGCGGGTAGGAGTTTTGGACCGGTTTGGCCAGGTGGGCACGGTGGACTACCTGCGGGAAATCTACCAGCTGGACGCCAAGACCATTTACGGAAAGGCGCGAAAAGCGATCGCGCGAAAAAATCAGTAATCAAAATTTGTAGGAGGTAATTTATATGAAACTCACCAATTCCGGATTCCAGAGGGGATATAATCCCATCGTTGTGGAGGGCGACGCCTCCGACATGAACATGGACTTCGGCGAGTTGCTGATGGAAAAGGGCGATACTGTCAGCTACAACGAGCCGAAAGAGTGCATTTACGTCCTGGTGACGGGCAAGGTTACCTTCCGCTGGGCGGACAAGGAGGAGACCGTGGAGCGCAAATCCTACTTCCATGAGGATCCCATCCTGCTCCATGTGCCCCAGAATACCGCTGTGGAGCTGATGTGCCAGTCTGACAAGGCCGAAGTCTCCATCCAGCGCACCACAAATCCCAAGCATTTTGAACCCAAGCTGATGAAGGGCGAGGATCTGCTGTGCGGCTCTGAACTCCGGGGCGCCGGCCTGATGAACGAGGCATCCACCCGTATCGTGCGCACCTTCCTGGATCGCTCCAACTGTCCGGAGACAAACTTCTTCATCGGCGAGGTGGTGAGCTACCCCGGCAAGTGGTCCAGCTTCCCCCCCCATACCCACGTGGAGCCTGAGATCTACTTCTATAAGTTCCTGCCCGAAAATGGCTACGGCTATGCCGAGGTGGGAGACACCGTCTATAAAGTTCACCACAACGACGCCACCTGCATGGCCCACGGCGTGACTCACAGCCAGGCTACCGCCCCCGGGTATGCGGAGTACTATATCTGGGCCATCCGTCTGCGCGACAACGATCCCATGGTTACCACGGTTGTACCTGAACACGCCTGGGTGGCCGAAAAGGACGCCAAGTATTTCCCGGAGATCTGAGCGCGGAGGAAATTCCGGCAATGTTATTGGGGCCCTGTTTGCACAGGTGCAAAAAATTGCACGAATGCAAGCTTCCTTCTGCCCAAAAGCCGCCCGCGGGCAGGACGCAGGCAGAGGGAGACTGCCTGGGACGTAACGGGACACAAGGCCTTTGGTGTGCCGGCCCCTGAACGCCGGAGGCTGGCATGCCGGTTGCAATTGACATGAGGCACATGCGGCATGTACCATAAAATTGAGGATAAGAGACGTCTTATCCACCCCAAGCCATGCGCATATAAAAACGAATGAAAAGAGGGAAACACATGAAACGACTTCTTGCATTGGTTCTCAGCGCAGCAATGTTCTTTTCACTGGCCGCCGGCTGCACGCCCGCAGATCAGACCGACGACGGCCAGACCAGTCCCACGGCTGACGCGGGCGGCGAAGGTGGTTATACCATTGCCACCAACAACTTCGGCGTGGGCGCCTATCCTCTGGATATGATGGTGGCCAACGAGCAGTCCGCGGCGGACGCCACTGGCATGACCCTGACCGTTACCAACAACGAGTTTACCGCCGACAAGGTTATAACCCAGCTGCAAAATCAGCTGGCCGCCAGCCCCGACGGGGTGGCCTTCCTGGGTATCTCCGAGACGCTCTTCCCTGTGGCGGCGCAGTATTGCAAGAACGCCAAAACGCCCTATGTTTTCTATGCCTGCTCTCCCACCGATGAGGATATGGAAAAGATTGAGCAGGATGAGTACTATGTGGGCATGGTCATTTACAGCCCCAAGAACGAGGGTTCGCGGCTGGCCGAGCTGGCGCTGGCTGACGGCTGCAAGACCGCGGTGATCTCCGCCGGCGCTTCCGGCGACTATGCCCATGACCGCCGCATCATCGGATTTACTGAGACCTTTGAGGCCGGCGGCGGTGAGATCCTGTTTGTCTCCCACTCCGCCGATCCCTCCGAGGCCGTACAGAAGACCAATGACTACATGACCGCCTATGGCGACACGGACTGTATCTATGCCACCGGTGAGGATTACATCACCCCTGCCGCCGACGTCATCAAGTCCCGCGGCATTACCGATTGCAAGATCTACGGCTCCAACATCAGCCCCTCTGTGTGCCAGCTCATTATGGATGGCCAGGTGGAAGCCTGCACGGGCGGTGAGTTTGTCTGTGGCAGTCTGGCGGTGACCCTGCTGATCAATTATCTGGACGGCAACCCGATCAAGGACGCCGACGGCACCGCGCCCTACTTTGATAACCTAACCCAGTTCATGGTGACTGCCGAGAACGCTGAGGACTTTTATGAGTTCCTCAGCGATGAGAACCTGGCCACCCACACCATCTCCGACGAGGAGTATCAGAACCTGCTGGTTCGCAACAATCCCGACGTGGACTATGACTACTTCTACGACTTCCTGACCAACTATGAGGAGAACGTTTACGCAAAAGTGGAGGCAAATGCCGCACAGTAAGAGCGCTGTCTCCTGAGCGGGCTGGCCGGGCCCTTCCAGCTCTGGCCAGCCTTATCCCAGAGGCGGCTTGCCGCAAACATGGTGGTGCAGAGCGGCCTTCTGGAGTGATGGCATGTGGAGCGCGGTTAACATGATGTGTGACTGCCGCAAGCTATATGAGTATAAAACCGGATGAAAAGAGGGAAACACATGAAACGAATCCTTGCTTTGGTTCTCGGCCTGGCAATGCTTTCCGCGCTGGCCTCCGGCTGCGCCCCCACAGGGGAGTCTGGCGGTGGACAGAGCAGCCCCGCTGTCAGTACCGGCAGCAATACCTCTTATACCATCGCCACCAACAACTTCGGCGCGGGTGTCTATCCGCTTGATACAAATGCGGCCTATGAGCAGAACGCGGCGGATGCCCTCGGTGTGACTTTGAATGTAACCAACAATGAGTTTACCGCTGACAAGTCGATCACCCAGCTCCAGAACCAACTGGCCTCTGCTCCTGACGGGGTGGCATTTCTGGGCATCTCCGAGACGCTTTTCCCGGTAGCTGCCCAGTATTGCAAAAATGCGGAGACACCGTATGTGTTCTTTGCGTGTGCGCCCAAGGATGAGGATGTGGCTGCCTTTGAGCAGGACGAGTACTATGTGGGAACGGTGGTCTACAGTCCCCAGGGCGAAGGGGCCGGCATTGCGGAGCTGGCGCTGGCCGACGGCTGTAAGACTGCGGTGATCTCCGCCGGCGCTTCCGGCGACTACGCCCACGACCGCCGTATCATCGGCTTTACCGAGGCGTTTGAGGCTGGCGGCGGAGAGGTGCTGTTTGTCTCTCACTCCGCGGATCCCTCTGAAGGAGTGCAGAAGACAAATGATCTCTTGACCGCCTATCCCGATGTGGACTGCGTATATGCGTGCGGCAATGACTACGTGGCGCCGGCCGCGGATGTTGTCAAGTCCCGCGGCCTTGAGGGGTGTAAGATTTACGGCGCTGATATCAGTCCAAATATCTGCCAGCTTATTATGGATGGTGAGGTAGAGGCATGCAGCGGAGGCGTGTTTGCAAGCTGCGGAGTGGCGATTACCCTCTTGGTCAATTACCTGGATGGAAACGTAATCAAGGATTCTGAGGGCAAGGCCCCCTACTTTGACAGCCTGGAGCTGTTCACAGTGACTTCTGACAATGCGGAGGACTTCTACAAGTTCCTGAGTGACGAGGCGCTTTCCACCCACACCATCTCCGACGAGGAATATCAGAACCTGCTGGTTCGCAATAATGCCGAGGTAAATTACGACTACTATGTGGACTTTATGGCAAATTACGCTGAAAACGTGTATGCCAAGGTAGAGGCCAACGCGAACAGAGCGTAAATACAGCAGACTGGCCGGGGGGAGAAGGACCAACCCGGACAGCCCTGCATGTTCAAAATGGAGCGTGAGATATGAGCTTGTCAATGAAATTTCCGGGAGCCTATTTTCAAGGAAAAGACGCGCTGGAGGAGTTCGCGGAGCATACGATGTGCTACGGACGATCCTTCCTGTTTGTTGGCAGCAAATCCGCCCTGAGGGTATCAAAGGAAAAGCTGGCGCACAGCTTCTCGGGGACTGATGCCCAGATACAGTTTGAGCTCACCTCCGGGGTGCCCTGCGCCTCGGAGGTACAGCGGGTGACAAAGCTGGCGGCGGACAGCGGAGCCCAGGTGCTGTGCGCCATCGGCGGCGGTGGAGTGATGGACATTGTGCGTTCCGCCGCGATGGACTTGGGACGGGCTATGGTCATGATTCCCACGGCAGCGGCCTCCGACGCGCCCTGTACCTTTGTCAGCGTGCTCTACTCCGAGAACGGCCAGGAGATTGTGGGGGATCGTATCTTCCACAAGTGCCCGGATCTGGTCTATGTCGATACCACCATTGTGGCCCAGGCTCCGGTGCGTCTGCTGGTGTCCGGCATGGGAGACGCCCTGGCGACCTGGTACGAGATGGAGAGCTGCGCGGGCAGCGGGCATGAAATGTCCAACACGGCAGTGGCCCTGTGCCGGATCTGCCGGGAGCTGATCCTGGAAAATGGGATGTTGGCCCGGCTGGCGGCCGAAAACCATATTGTGATCCCTGCGCTGGAGCGGGTGATCGAGGCCAACTGCTTCCTCTCCGGCATCGGCGGAGTCAATACGGGCTGCTCCGGAGCGCATGGGTTTGGCGACTATCTGTCCTCTCTGCCGGGCGGGCACGACTATATGCACGGCGAGCGGGTGATGGTGGGCCTGGTGATTCAGCTAATCCTGGAGGGGTATCAGGAGCAGGAGATCCGGCGTGTGATCCGTTTTGGGAGAAAGGTGGGTCTGCCGGTTTCTGTGGCTGAGTTGTTCGAGGAGCCGATAGAAGAGCTGGCGTACCGGATCGGTCAGGATACATATAACGACCATTTTGTGTGCCACATGAATTGTGACCACAGCGCCCAGGCCATTGAGGGCGCGGTGCGCATGGCGGTCGCTCTGGCAAAAGAAATGGAACAGGAGGAGCTGCATCTTGAGCGCTGAAATCAAAAATATTACCCAGATCGGCATCGTGACAGGAGATCTGTATGCTATGGTAGATCGCTACCAGAAACTTTATGGGATCGGCCCCTGGGAGATCCGGGACGGAAAAAAAGGTTTCAAGGACGAGGCTGAGGATCTGATGGTATATGGAAAGCGCCAGGACTTCAAGGTGTCTCTGGCGCTGTGCATGGCGGGAAACGTGCAGCTGGAGCTGATTCAGCCGCTGGATGAGTACAGCGACTACGCCAGACACCTGAAGGAGCACGGCGAGGGCCATATTCACCATATCTCCATCCTTACAGATAACCAGGCATTCCGCGAGACTATGGCAGAGCGGGGAATTGCCAGTGTGATGAAGGGACATGTGGCCGGAGTGGAGACGTTTGAGTACTTTGACACCGGACGAGAGCTGGGCGTCAAGGTCGAGATTCACGATCTGGAGAGCTGACGGAGGTTCGGAAGGTCATGTATTACCTGGATAGCGCCAGCATGGATCCCGCCTGGAACCTGGCCCTGGAGCAATTTGTCTTTGACCAGCTGGGCCCCAGAGAGGACTGCTTCATGCTGTGGCAGAACGACCGGACGATTGTGGTGGGCAAATACCAGAATGTTCTGGAGGAGATCAACAGTACCTATGTAAAGGAGCACGGTATTACCGTGGTTCGGCGGCTGTCGGGAGGCGGTGCGGTATATCATGACCGGGGCAATCTGAACTTTACTTTTGTGGCCAGAGATTGTCAGGGCGGAATGATCGACTTCTCGTCCTTTTGCCGGCCGGTGGTCGACGCCCTGCGGGAGATGGGGGTGCCGGCTCAGATCAATGGCCGCAACGACATGACCATCGGGGACAAAAAGTTTTCCGGAAACGCCCAATATCTGCGGCAAGGACGGGTTATGCATCACGGTACCCTGATGTTCGACTCCGATCTGGAGGCGGTGGGCCAGGCACTGGCCGTTCGGCCGGACAAAATTCAGTCCAAGGGACTGAAATCGGTGCGCAGCCGGGTCACCAATATCAAGCCCTATGTAAATGATCCCCAAATGACGGTGGAGGATTTCTGGGCGGCCCTGCGGGAACGAATGTTCCGGTGCTTTTCCATGCGAAAGTATCAGCTCTCACCGCAGGAGCTGGAACAGGTGGAGGAACTGCGGGAGCGGATTTATAGCCAGTGGGAGTGGAACTACGGCCATTCACCGGCTTGCAGCATTCGGAAGGAGCGGCGGGTGGAGGGGTGTGGAACCCTTCAGATTCATATGGATGTGGAGAAGGGGAACATTACCCGGCTTGCCTTCAGGGGGGATTACTTCGCCCGGAAGGACAGCGACGCACTGGCGGAGTACCTTCAGGGAACTCCGCTGGAGGAAGGCGCTCTTCGGCAGGCATTGAAAGACTGGCCGGTGGAGGATTATTTTGTGCGTATGGACCTGGATACCTTTGTGTCTGCTATGCTGCAATAAAGCATTGCGGAAGCGGAAGCCTGAGTTTGCAGAGACTGGATAGAGGTGGTGAAAGCACCCATGAGAGCATATGACCTGACCAAGGAACAGTGGAAACGGGTAAAGCCACTTCTGCCTCCCCCCAGGGCTGATAGACGGGGGCGTCCCCGTAAGAATGACCGCACTATGCTGAACGGCATGCTCTGGGTGGTGCGAAACGGTGCTCATTGGCGGATGCTGCCCCGAAAATATGGGCCGTGGCAATCTGTATACGCCAGATTTGCCAAGTGGCGCAGGGATGGCACCCTGGTAGCGGTGTTGCTTGCACTGTCAGGTGAGAAAACGATAAAGGAAGCTGGTACATCCCGCAGCTAGGATAAGCTCTGGCTGCACATCACGTTTCTGGCAATATTGCTTTCTACTACAATATTAAGAGGTAAGAGGGAACCCTGTCGCTGCGGCGGGGTTCCCTCTTGTTATTGGTAGGGAGGAGGAGAGTGGGGCATTTTGTAATCATAGGCCGGTGTACCGCGCACCTACAGTCTCCCAATCAAAGCGCCTGACCCAGGCGAAAAAGTAATACGCCGAGTAATATCTCGTCCACCGGGGGCTGAGGGAGAAACCACATACCGGTAGCCCTAAGTATCGGACTGTAGGCGTTGGCGTGACAAAGCTCTGGACTAGCTTCACATCGAGGTTGCATCGTGAAGTCTGAGGAAAACGGACACATTCACCTGACCCTTGGGGCCCTTGAAGCTCTGTTATAAAATCGGTAGAACAGCTTTACATCCTTATCCTGCCCACCGAAGTCATTATCTTCTTTGCATTTGAGGCTCCCGGTTCCTCATGGCGTTAAACCTAATGAGCCTGAACTCCTGCTTCATCATCGCCATGACCGGCATCTTCATATTCTGGCTCGGCATCGGTGCGGATCTATCTGTCGGTCTCCTGCCAGATCGGCATTATCAGCGTGGTGTTTGGCATCGCCATCTCGCCGGCGCTGGGGCCCTGCCAGGGGCGGTCAACGGATTCTGTGTCATGCGGCTGAAGATACATCCTATGGTGGCTACCATGACTTATAGCCTATGTATCCTTCAAATCAGAAACCTATTTTGATTTCCCTGATATATTTAAGCGGACCGGCCAGAGAAAGTTCGGCCCCGGCCCATCTGCGCGCTTCTTATGGTCGCGGCCCTCATCATAAGCTGTTTCCAGAGGGACAAGACCTATTTCGGACGGTACAACTACTCAATTGGCGGCAATGAGGGGTTACTCGTCTAGCTGGAGTCAATACCAGGAAGGTACGTATGCTCAGTTCCGTCACTACTGAACTGTTTGTGGCGGTGGTTGCCAATGCCTATGATAACTACCAGAGGCAACCCGTCTTGAATAGAAATAACCTTCCTTATGGGCCGTTACGCCCCTTCATACTTTGGGGCTCAGCTTTTGCGTTTCTGCAAATATTTGCAGGGGCGCAAGGCTCCAACGGCTGCCGTCTGAGAAACGGGCTGGCCTGTTGCTTCTGAGAGAGCGCCGTTTACGTGGCAAACCCGCTGAAAGATCCCAAATTCAATAAATCTTTATGTAATAGGTAATTTTTAGCCAAAAGGAGATGCAGTAAATGCCAATGGCTATATGGGCATGGTTTCGGAGGCTCAATGAAATATTTGGCACAGCGCTTGCACGGGTTATTCGGGCAGGACAGACTGGCTACCAGTTTGCGGCGGAACGGTTGGCATTGGAACCTGGAGAATCCGGGGCGCTTGTGTAACCATTTATTGCGGGCACTTGGAGAGCTGCTGATATCCGAAACCATAAACTTTGAAACTTGTTGCTATGAGGGGGAAGAATTCATGAGTGAATTGAGAGGAGCCTGCATCATCGGGCAGTCGGGAGGCCCCACT